>Ga0187827_10002558_pt1 | contig 24611 bp, 13 predicted proteins | sample ETNtaG_39_FD_167969 | JGI IMG/M metagenome (GOLD analysis project Ga0187827, IMG submission 167969) | Marine microbial and viral communities from oxygen minimum zone, Eastern Pacific Ocean - ETNP2014_SV_150_PacBio MetaG (Illumina Assembly) | ecosystem: Environmental > Aquatic > Marine > Hypoxic... | reverse complement strand
TTCTCCAGCAACCACCGTGAAAAAGGCGACCATTTTCGTCTTTGTGACCGTCCCCGGAGCCCATTACAAACAGACGAACAGGGGCTTTCTGAACTTCACTATTTTTTTCTTTAAGATAATGATCAAACCAGCGGAGGTGGAACTCATTATGGAAGTCAGTGATAGCCGCGTCAGGACCTAGCTCGATATCACCTGCATATGATCTTGTGTTACCGCCATGGGTCCACGGGCCCATCAGCAGTCTGATTGGAGAATTCAACTCAGCCGATAGTCCTTGATAGTTATCAATCGTTCCTCCGGCGTAAGAGTCGTACCAGCCCGATATCAATAAAATGGGGATATCGATGGTATCATCGTAGTATTCAACCCAGTTTATATCCATGTGCTTCCAGTAGTCATCATAGTTGCTGTGCGTCATCATTGTAAGAACGTAATCCTCAAAGTTCGGAGCCACTGACAGAGGACTGAGTCCTTTGCGCAAAGGCAAAGCTGTAAGCCAGTCGTGTATACTTTCAAGTTCCAACATTGCACCTACAACAGGGTCTTCTGTTTCAGCAGCCAACTGACGAAATGCCCAGGTCAGTTGCTGCAGTTCGAAAGCACCATGATTGCGAATTTTGTGATCCCAGCCATTAGACATACCCCCCATATTAACGATGATCGTGGCAAGATTAGGAGGTTTCGTCTTAGCCGCATTGGCCTGAACATGAGCACCGTAGGAAGTCCCCCACATACCAATCTTTCCGTTTGAATAGTCCTGTTTACCAAGGTATTCAATGGTGTCAAAACCATCCTGACCTTCACCGATGTACTTAGTAAAAACACCCTCTGAGTTGTATCGGCCACGGTGATCCTGTATTATTACCACGTATCCGTGACGAGAAAAAAATCTAGCATCCTCTACAAATTGTCGTGAGGTCTTATCGTATGGTGTACGTTGAAGAAGTATAGGAAGGCGATCACGGACCGGGAGACTAGATTTCGATGGTCTATAGATGTCTGTAGCTAACCGTATACCATCTCTCATCGAGATCATTTGATTCTTCTCAACTATGACAGAATCGTAAATAAATGATCTTTGGCCAAAAGAGGGAACGACCACCAGAACAGAGGTTAGTAGTACGGCCGAATGTATCATCCTTTTCTTTATGACATGACCTCCCGAAACACTTTCACAAACTTCAACATCTTCTCAAAAAAATATATCACAATGTGGTTCGACTTTATTCATTGCATGATATCAGTTTAGTTTCCGTTTTAGGTTTGTGTACTATGTTGAAAAACATTTCGTCAATTTCAATATTAAGTAGCGTTCCTTCAAGTTTCCACCTTCTAAATCACGCCTTTCATTATATACTATAAAAATATCGCTAAGAGGAGCATGAATTAAATTGACGCGAAAATTTGTTACAACTTGATTTGTAGAGGCATTGTATTGCATATATCCACCGAAGTAGAGATTTGTGGAATAAGCATATTTTAATTTTGCACCGTAAATGTCTGCTGTGTAAGAACGGTCTTGAATGGTAAAATTGTTTCTCAAAGCATACATTTCGAAGGCAAGATGGTAATTTACTTCAAGCCGCATATCTCCCTCTATTGAGTTTCGACTACCATCAAAGTACCCGCCTTTGGTCATTTTGACCGTCCCTGATATGGGGCGCCCCTTGTTGCTGGTATATTTAACTGCTGTTTCATGGAAATTATAATCACCGCGTTGTACAACTGCCTTCGGCAAGACTTCAAAGGACCCTTCTAGGTGTTCGAAATGACCGTTATAAAGTAGATCGAGTAAAGCACCATTTAGGAAACTAATTTTCAGAGCCATCGTAGCTGTGCTGGTTTGCAAAACATCCTTCAAATCCATGATGTAATGTCCTTCCAGGTAAGGGTTTAGCTCCAAAACAAAAGGAATCTGAGGTCGAGGATGAGCTCCAATAGTCCCGTAAACGTGACGAATATTCCTGCGCCGAACGAAGCCAACACCGGGATTAAAGTCTTCCCCGATCTGTCTAGCGAAGGCACCAATGTCCCATAGTCGATCACGCCATCCCACGGCTATACGTGCTGCTTTGTTATTGCCTTCCAATCCCGGTTCTCGAGTAAGGGCAAAATATGAATTGATAATCATACTTTTTAGTAGTTTGATGTTAGCATCAATACCTAAACTCTGATTGTAAAGTCCACGACCATCGGTCGCTTGTCGATTTCCAAACATGAAGCCTACATCCGTATTTTGTTTCACCATCCTCCGCATACGAAGGATGGTGAAATTCTCTGGTGGATTCATTTTAAAAGCCTTCGTTTGAACATTTAGTAAACCAATCTCAAAAGCACCGGCATGGCCTGTCAATCGTCCTCCTCCGATAATAGGAATGGGTAGACCGTCAATCAACCCAATACGACGAGAGTGAAAAAGAGTAAAGTCTCGGAGTGAAGAGCCAGTTCGGTAACTGCGTTCCTTGACATCCCCAAATTGAAAAGTACCCGAATTCTCGAGAAAAAAATCCCTTTTTTCGGGGAAAAACAAGGGGAATCGTGACAAATTCACTCGCTCCTGATCCACTTCTACCTGGGAAAAATCAGTTTGGTAAGTCAGGTCCATAGTCATCCGAGGGGTGATGCCGTATTTCATGTCGAAACCAGCATCTTGAGATCTCTCTATTAATCCATTAGAAACTTCCATCTGTGAACCAATTCCACTCATAACAAATGGTGTAAACATTAGATTTCGACCAGGTTGGATTTTGGGGAGTCCCTTCATGGTACCAGCCTTAGACATACGGTGACCCCGGTCCCGTCGATCTAAAGGAGCCCAAAAAGACTCTTCATTTCTATGACGGACTCGACGCATGAAATTTGCACCCCAGATTTGATTGCCTCGTGAAGGATCAAAACGGAGGGTTGTCCAAGGAATGTTCATTTCTACCGTCCAACCGTAATCTCCTATTTCCGTCTTGATATAGGCCACACCATCCCAACCATAATTGAGATTACGGCTATCATCAAAGGTTTGACCATCGCGATAGGCACCTTTAGGATTAACAAGCCATGTAAAGCTGTTCTTTCGATCTAGAAAAGTATCAAGGTATATACTAAATATGTCCATCTCATGTGTACTAAGACCCGGAAATTCTCTTTCAAGTGTTTTTACCACAAGCTTGTCGGGATTAGAATCGAAGCAGATAGCACCAATATAAAGATTCTTGTCATCAAAGAGAATTCGCACTTCAGTGTCTTCCGTGGCCGGATATCCTGCATCGGGTTTGGTCTGTACGAACTCTGTAATAGGCACGGCTTCATTCCATGCTTCTTCTTCAAGCCTGCCATCTATAATAATAGAAGTAGAGGCTCGCGATGCTTGTGCAATAGGTCGCGGTGAGGCATCAGGATCAATGGGCCAGTCAGAACTATATTTGCCCTCTTGTATCTGAGCATTAACAACTGCAACAGTGACAAGAATTACCGAAAATACAGCTATAGGCCGAATAAAATTATTTTGTATCATTTACGCAATATATGTGAACATACCCCCGTATCCGTAGAATAGAAACTTAATACAGCTGTAGGAATTATTTGTGGTGATGTTCTGGTAATTCGCCAGATATCACGCATATAAACTAGATCGTAAAAGTGCAGTGAAGACTTTTATTATCTTCCATAAGGTTTCCCGTATGGGTACTGTTTTGAAAGATCTACATTCTGATAATCAAGAGCATCTAGATGAGTTGTACCTACAAAGGGCTCCGGAGCTTCTACGATAAGAATAGTTAGCGCAAAGCCAGTCTCATCAAAACCTCTGCGGAAATGGGCACGTGAGTTCACTACAAATACATCAAAGTCAGCTGGGTCTATTGGGCCAATACGGAAGTCTTCAGGATACATGATTTGCGTGTAAGCAGGTGTAATAAATACCGCATTCCCCTGACCATAAGAAACAATGGCTGCGGCATCATAGCCAGCCCATGGACCTAAATACTCTAATTTTCCTTTTACTCGAACAGGTGTACCTCCAGATGGTGTATAGCCTCCAATCTTCATATCAAAAGGATCACCAACTTTAGCTCCGGAGGATATTAAAGTATCTAATGTTGAAGGAGAAGAAATTGCCCCGTGAAGTATTTTTTGAATACCTTTATTCTGGAAAGCTTTAAAAATATGCGTAGCATCCCCAGGTCGGTCACTGTAGTCACCAACAGCAACGGGTAGACGTCCTTCCTTAATTGCCTTTGAAACCATATCCGCAGCTTCCTGTGGACCTGGATATTGCCCAAGAGCAAAATCTTTTCTAACTCTCCAAATATAGTCATTCATATCATCAGCGATTTGGTTCGCTAATTTCTGATCTCCATTAGTCATTACATGGACAGTTGCACCAACATCTGGTACATCGGACCATGGATAACCATAGAAAATGCTTACAAAAACATCTGGGGTTTTGGCCTCCCATCGGCGGGCACGTTCCATGATATCCATAGATGGTGACTGACCGGTCCATTGGAGAACTGTAGCAGTAATAATTCCCGGTTTACGAGTGGCATTAGTCGGCGTGTATGTGCCAGTCATTACTCTGTGAATGGCTCGAGCTGCACGTGCACCTTGCAAGTTAGAGTCATAGTGAGGGAATCGTTTTGTCACAAAAGCAAAGTCAGCCCACTTAAGAAATTCAGCATCTTCATTTCCATGGAGATCGAAGGTCCCTGCAATTGGTATCTCAGATCCAACTACCTCACGAAATCGCCGCGCAATTTCAGCTTCTGGCCTTGGTACGCCTCGAACTGCCATCGCACCGTGTAGTGCAAGATATACACCATCTACAGGCATCGACTCTTTCAGCTCATATATCATTTGGTCAAGAAAATAATTAAAGGTTTCCTCGGTATTCCATGACCTTGAAGATCCACCGAATACATTACTTGGGGAGGTTAGACCAATTAAATTCATGTCGCCGTAATCGCGGGCCTGAACTGTAAATCCTTCTACATAATTTCCAGATTCAAATACCTCATCACCTTTTAATATTTTTTGCCAATCTTCAGCTACAATCTCATCGCCAGGACAGAAAGTGCAAGTCTCATGTTGAAACTTAGCAACTACGACTTTGAAAGAAGGTGATTTTTGGCATCCAATCATCAGACAAAGCATCAACATCAATAACGGTTTTACTATATTTAACATACTAATCCTCCTTTATTTTTGATTGAATAGATAATAAAACAATTTATAGTGTATGTTTTGCATTTTTTCAAAATATTATATCAGAATGAGGGTCGTTCTTATTCATTGCACCCTACCCGTCTGTTTTCAGGTTGCGGCTGAAATTTATGGTTGAAAAGCATAATGTTGACTTAATTATGGCATTACCTTTGATAATTTGCTAACAAGCGTACCAACAAGAAAGTAAAGTATTAAAAAATAGTATAAATAAACGGAGCCAAAGCTGATCCTTCAAAAACAATTATGAACATTCCCAACAAAAAAAGGATAAGAACAATCGGAATCAGCCAGTATTTTTTCTCTTCTTTAAGAAAGGTAAGAAACTCGATTATTATAGATATTTTTTTCACTGTTTTCTCTCTTGATTCAATCTTATAAGCCACTTAGTTGCATAATCATCATTCGGTCGAAGATCTAAGACCCTTTCAAACATCCTCCGAGATTGATCATGTTTTCCTCTGTGATAGTGACTTAAGCCTAAATTCTTATAAGCGTTAATATTCTTGGGTTCTAATTTTAGTGTTTTTTCCAAGGCTGTAATCGCATCGTTGTAATTCCCTTCTGTAATATGCACAGCAGCCAAATTATTAAAGGCTTTCGAATGACGCGGATTGAATTTTATAGCCTTTTGGTATGCCTCCACAGCTTTACTTTTCTGACCCGTTTTATAAAGAGAATTACCTAAACTAAAATATGCCTCAGCTGACTCTGGTTGATAACGAACAGCATGTGTAATAACAGCAATCGCCTTATCCCATTGTTCTGTTATTTCGTAGACGCTCGCAAGTGCGTGATAAGCCCTGAAAAAGGTTGAATCGAGTGTAATGGCTTTTTTATATGATTCTTCCGCAAGTGGAAATTCACCATCGTTTTGGAATAATATCCCCTTGAGATATTGGGCTTCAGGGTGATTTGGAAGCGCCTTTGATGCCCTCAAAACGAATGGAGCAGCTTCCTGGCTTTTGCCTAGCCAACTCAACACTTTCGCAAGATTGAGATCTTTTGTTGCATGGTAGTTTGTATCAAGTGTCACCATGACACTATCATATAAGGCTATAATGCGACTTTGTTGTAATAATCTTTCAGGTTTAATCCAATCCTCTTTAAAGCTTATTTTGGTTAATTCCTCAGCAAGCATTTGATGGATTTGAATTGTTGGATGAACATGATCTAAAAATGCCTCATTCCCTAAAATTGCGTGTCCTGATGATTTCTGAATTTGTGTCTCCAGCAAAGAAGCGAGATCAATAATTGGAATATCACGTCTAATAGCTACCTCACGCACAATACTTTGAATTTGGGAGATTGCTCGTAAAGGAACAATATCAAGATCCCTTGCATATACGAATTCACGTTTAGCTTCCCTGAATTGACCTAAAGCTAAATATGTTTGACCGATTTGGTATCTGAGATCAGCATAACAAGAGTCAATTTCCTTTGAATCGTTAAAAAAATCCAAAGCTGTATCGTGGTCCCCTTGATTTTTTCTTGCAAGTCCTTGTTCAAAAAGTCTAAACCACTGTCGCCGTGTCTGACTTGTTAAATGATTACATAACTGAGATTTAAATGGAGAAAAATCTTTCTCGTTTGATGCGGGAACAATAAAAATCAAGCGAATGTCATTACTTTCAACAATATCAACCATCTTATCAAGATTGTAACGGAAATGATCTAAGATCAATTGTTGCTTCTTGGAATCACGATTATAATGTTCGAGACCAAAGGATTGGTCTAATATGGCAGTAACTTCTCCTGACATTTGGAACTTTTCTTCTGCCATCATCTGGCTTCGGCGCTCAGTGCGTATCCATACACTCCTTACCAATGAATAAGTACGAAATCGGTGCAGATGAGATCGAAGATGAGTAATAAACTTGGATTCCTCTTTAATATCTGAATAAGTACGATCCTCTAAAAATTCATTATGCCCTGTATATACTATGAAAATATCAGGTTCATAATTGACCATCTCATTCATCAAATTTATAATGCGATAACTCGCATAAGAAACCCCACCTACATTTACAACTTCATAATTAATAGACGGATCCGAAGAGCTCAGTAATATTTTTAACCAGTTTGAAAAAGCTGTGTTGTGTTTATATGGCCGGCCAAAGGTGGTAGAACCTCCGAAACAAAAAATTCGGTGGGTATTACCAGGTTTTTTAACTTCAAATTCTTGATAATTAAACCAAGGAAGTTTGCTCTCTCGAGTTACAAATAATTTTTTTTTAGATTTACTAAGGGTTAATTGTTCTTTGAACATAGGAGTGTTGAATTTAAAGCCTATAAAAGGATCCTCTTGTTCGTAAATAGTTTTATAATCTAAAACTGAAAGAAACATTTCTGCAACCAAGACAGCAAGAACTGGTATGCCACAAAAGGAAATCAGTTTAAACAAGAAACGTTTATTGATCATAAATATTGAAAAGTCTATTATAATCAAATAATAGAAAATATTTCTAACTACTTTAAAGGCTCAATAATAATTTGGCTGCTATTTAAACAAGTTCTTACTAACCACAACAGCAAGTCGCTACTTCAGTTTGGTTAGGCCAAAACAAGTCGTCAAATCTTCTTCTATAAGATTCTCGACAGTCCTAACAAGTACAACACCAGCTTCAGGACTTGTTGATCCAAATAGAGCGCGAGAAACATCTCCATTAGCCAATTCCATACTCTTGATTGAAATAGGATCAATATCAATCAAAGACATTGATGAAAATACTCCATCTAAAATTACAAATGGACCTATTCTCACTGAATTTTTAGTTACACTTTTGGTGGTAATTTCAATAACACCAGCTTGACCACGCGAACCGTAATGTGCTGATGCCGAAGATCCTTTCAATACACTTATATCTTGAACATCACGTGGATTGATATCCACCATTCCTCCACCAGTAATAACGCCATCCATAACAATTAGTGGTACTTGCTCAGTTGAAAGGCTGCGTCTGCCACGGAAATGAATGGAAATTTCATCTCCTGGCTGACCACTCCCCTGCATTATTTTTACACCAGGAAATTCACCCCGAATTAAATCAGCGATTGTATGACCTGGATGCCCATCTAAATCTGTAGAATCTAGTTGACCAACTGAATAAGGTAATTCAGAGTATGAAAAGTTTGATTCAAAATTAGGAAGCCCAAAGACAGGCTTATCTAAGCTGAAGATTAAAGTAACTACTTCACCCGTCCGAATCTCAACCACCTTTGATTCAAGCTGACAACCCCAAACTTCCATACTAATACTATATTGACCAGCTGGTACACCTTTAAACCCAAATTGGCCTAGATTATTGGTTTCAGTCCTTACTTGGAGTTCCTGAATTTGAATGGTTATATCAGGAAGAGGTACACCATTTTCATCATCGAAATAACTAACCACATTTCCAGTAATCACCCCTAGACTGTCCGCACAATTAACTGAGACAGGTAAAACAAAGAATACCCAACTAATGATTAGCAAGACAATATTATTCCAAGGATGAAAAATAAACATCACACGCTTTTGGTTATTTTCAAAAGCCCAGTGTTAAAAAGCCAAAAAACTACATTGGTTAACGTGAGGACCTTATTTTAATACAAAAACAGGTCAATATTTGGAGAGTAGCTCAAGGAGAAGAACCTGCTCCGCCACCTCCAAATGTATACCACTCAAGACCAAGTAACTCCAGATCTTCAACAGGGATAGCCAAATGAAGAGGTCTGCCAGTGCGGAGCGTTCCAAATCCCCGAGCATCATAATAAACACTTCCCGTACTCACTTGAACCATAGCCATCCGTTTTTCATAAACCAATGTGGTTAAAAGATCTCCACATGCGCCTTGAGAAAGGCCTGAAGCTTTAGCTAAGGGCCCAACTGCTCTAGGAACGCACCTGTCACCGCTTACGCCATCAACTGTCGCGGCAGGAAGTTCACCGATCGCAACTCGATCACCGTTAATAATTGAGAGTGCATTTGCAGCATTCCCGGAACGGATATCGGCTTCAGCTTGAAGAAATTGCATCTCTTGAACAGTTATATCTGTAGCAAAGCCGTATCCAGTCTCACCGATATCAATCCACCATTGGTTTGAATAATTGGACAAGAAATAGGTACCTCGTGTGGCCATGTTGGTGAAAAAATCTCGATACACAACGTATATACCGGGGCCCGTAGCTGTCCCATCAGTAATACGGCGATCATCTGTATCGATTTCAAATGGTACTCTGTCACTCGCAGTTGTGTTCTCCCAAGAGGTATATTCTCCTGATTGGTCAGCTGGCCCGATGAATGGTAAAGAAATACTGGAGTTCTCACTACTGAATGATTTCAACGATGAAGTCCAAACTCCTCCTGGACCATCTAATTCCACCCCGAAATCCTCAACTATACCATTACTTACATGAGTCGAGATTGCATTCCAATCAACTGCCGCTCTCTCTGCGGGGGTGCGAGCTATTTGGGCCATAAAGCGTGCCGCATAACTGTTAGTTAGACGGACCAAATCCTCGTTGGAGTAACTTTTGGAACCCATCCAACCAGATGGAATTGTGAAAGAGTTAGCCGAAGCGATTGACCGGGCTTCTGCTAAATACCCTAGGGCGGCTTTCATTACATCACCGTAAGCCTGTAGCTCCAGCGTCTGAACATCAGCAACCGTTTCATCTATTACAAAGCCTTTATCATAAAGAAGTGCAATCTGACCAAGAAAAAGGCCTTGCATAAATTTAGCAAAAGCTTGAGCACGCTGAGCTTCTGTGATGACCAAGCCTTGCTCCTCGATGGATAATAACCCATCTCGAATTGCCGCAAGAGCACGATTTTGCTTTAGCCACGGAGCCCTCCAACACAACCCCCAATTATATCCCATTTGATTAGGAGTCGCAATTGGTGGCATCTCTCCCGCATCTTGGGTGCCATCATTGGCCGAATTAGATGATACAACTTCAGCTATAGCAGCCAGAGCAAGTGAAACACTGCCAACATTGTCACCTGGTCCTTGAGCCATTGCCCAATATGTTTTAAACTGACTACTCAACAGGGCTTCAACATCTGATGCATTTGAAAGAGCTCTATCTCGATCCGGCGCGTTTGTATTAGGAACCTCTAGATCAGTACAACCAGAAAACACTAAACAGAAAAGCAATGCAATATTGATTAGATTTTTCATCTCTCTTTTCATTATGTAATCCTCCTCGAGTACAGCAACATCAAAATACCACTTCCACATCTATGCCAAAACTTCTATAGTTAGGAATGGCCCATTCATCAACACGACCAACAACCGCTGATCCACCATAAGTATCGGTACCAACCTCAGGATCAAATCCTAAGTAGTCGGTCCATGTTTTCAAGTTACGTCCGATAAGGTTTATGGTAGCTTGCTTGATACCGGTTCGTCGAACTATATCGGGCAGGTCATCCTCATACATTATGTAGCGAACAGATACTTCACGTAATTTTACGTAATCAGCATCTTCAGCGAAAAAACTGTTCGCATTATTTCTATATTGAAGAGCACTGAAATATGATATTGGCTTCTTTTCAGCATCTGGCACCCCTCTCATATCGGCAATTTTATTATGCCAATCTCTGCTCTGCCAATGATGACTAAAATTGTAAATCGATGCTCCCCATTCTCCATCAAGCAAGAAAGAGATACCTACATTACCCCATTGTATATCCTGAGACAAGCTGGCATTCAAGTCGGGCTGACTATCCCCCAATTTAGTGAATATTAGAGGGCTGTCTGAATCAGGCCTAATGGGATGACCCCAATCATAAGTGCGGCCATTTACTGTACCTTTAGTACCCCATAGATCTTTGGCCTTTCCATCCTTCCACGAATTACCTGCTCCAACGTAGACTAGATGGCCCATGTCATTAACATCGAATTCATCACATGAGGAACCTTCTTTAAGTCCATCACAACTCTCCAACCATTGAAAGCCGTAAAAAGCTCCTACTTTCTCACCTTCTTGAACCATCATTCTGGCCCTCGAATATCCTGGCGTCGTAATTTCGAATGAGGGAGTATTTAATTCAGTAATTATACTTTCTGACTTATCCAGATTGACGCGGGTAGTCCATTGCAATCCTGGACGATCCACAATCAACGCCTCTATACCTACTTCCCACGTATCTGTCTCAATCGTTCCCGCGTTCTTCCATTGAGATTCAAATCCAGTAGAGGATGGCAAGGGCACCAGCAAAAGCTGATCCTCGACTTTCATATCAACTAAGCTAGCTACAATCTTCAGTCGTTGGGCAATCACCATATCGATACCAATCTCTTGCTCAGTGGCCAGTTCGGGCTTCAAACTCTTGTTACCAAGAGTTGTAGGTATAAGTTGGCCACTAGAAATAGCGTAAGTTTGATACTGAGCATCGAAGCGGGGTCGTCCCCCGGAAGTCCCAATGGAGAAGCGAGGCTTCAACTCGTCTATCCAATCGACGTTAAACCACGGTTCTTGTGCAACACGCCAAGCCATACTAACTCTACCATAATTCTGCCAACGCTCATCCGCTCCAAAAAGTGAGCTTCCATCCTGTCTGACAAGAAAATCTCCTACATATTTATCCTTGTAAGTAAACTGATTGATCAGAAATAAACCCTCTGAACGAATGCTCTCGGAATAAGAGTTGATCTGTGGTGTTCCGGTTGCAACCCCAAGACTGTGCACACCGCCAACAGGCAATTCCGATACTCTAACTTCGGAACCACTATTATCTAATGTTTCCATTAGCCAACGAACCCTGTTACGCATTGTTAAATCCCCAAATTGGCGGTTTGCTGCCAAGGTAAGGCTAGCATTGAATTCTTGACGTAACCGATCTTCCTGGCGCATTGAACCAAGCGTTTTAACGGTTTTGAAAAGTCGGCTTAGGCCAGGTCTCTGATAATAAGACTCGTCGATATCGATTCGATCAATGCTTACGTTTCCGATGACTTTTAACCACCTAAAAGGTGAGTAGGTAGCGTCAAAGCCCCCTAAAAACCTTGAGCGATCTTCAGTGTGATCTGTATTGACGAGCCTGTTAACAGGATTCTCAGCAGCGTTACCCACATCTATGGGCTCGCCGATGTGACTATAACCACCTGGCTCATTGGGGTCTTCAGCCAAAAGATTAGCCTGTGCTGTCAAGAAAGTAAGCCTTCTCAAGAAATAAGATTCGCCACCTTCCCCATAAAGAGATCTGTCTCTATCGGAAAAATAAGAGGTCATACTTACGGTAAGTTTGTCATTAACAGCTTGTTTCAGATTTAAACGTGTACTTCCCTGGATCATGGGAGCATCCTGAATAGTAATAGGGCCTTCCTCATTAGTGTAAGCACCCGAAATAAAGTATTGTGTTCCCCCGCCACTGGTACCAGAAATCGAAACGTTGGTGGACCGACGATTGCCTGGATCATAAAACTGCCGCATGGGATCATACGTCTTGCCTGGAAATTCTTTATCGGCAAAAGCCTTTTTACTGTTCAGACCTGTCCCACCATCATCATAAGCAATTTTGCGACCTTGGGCTGGAAGGTCAACTACGTTTCCATCAAAGTCTATAAATTGGCCAGCTGAATTCATTCGCCAAGGATGACCCCTGTTGTGACCAAGGAGGTGCTCAAGGCTATTCGATTCAAAAGTACTACGAATGGTTACTCTGGGCGGACCAGCAGGAATCCCAGCTCCCGTTTTCGTGAAGATCTGTAATACACCCGCTTGCGCGCGCGAACCATAAAGAGCGGCGGCGGCGGCGCCTTTCACAACTTCAATAGACTCAATATCTTGTGTATTGATATCAGCAATTCCTCCCCTTGTGATCACCCCATCGATCACCACAAGCGGTTCTTGCCTCCCCGTAATGCTGGTTGGGCCTCGGAACTGAAAAGATGGTTCTGAACCAGGCATACCAGAGCCCTGAATCGCTTTTACTCCAGGAATCTTACCTTGAATTAAACCGGTGACAGATGGTGTTGGAACCATTTGCATATCAGCTACATTCATTTGTTCCACAGAAAAAGGGACATGAGTTTGAGGAGTCTCAGCAGCAAGGCCTGTAACTACCACTTCTTCCATTGAAACAGCACTATAATCCAAAACAAAATCTCTGGTAACAGAACCTGAAGCTGGTACAGTTACACTCCCGGTCATTTTTTTATAACCGATATAAGAGACAAAAAGAGTCACTTCGTCCCCTTCTGAAAAATCGGAGGGAATTGCAATTTCAAAATCGCCATTCATATCCGTTGTCCCACCAGTAGTTGTATTTTGTATAAGAACATTGGCACCAACCAACGCTTCACCTTGTGTATTTGTTATCTGACCTTCTATACTCGACTGAGCAAATACTGAGGAAAAACAAAAAATGGTAATAAGCATACATTTAAAAAGTATTAAACCATCTTTTTGGAACACTGTTGTTTTGGACATATTTAACTCCTGTTTAACAATACACACGATTTAATTTTAATATATCTAACCCCATGGCAAATCATACAAAAGGATATGTATTTATACAAGAAATTTATACCTGAAACGGGAAAATTAAATTTAACTGATTACACTGCTCTCCCCCTCGCCTCATTATTTTTCAAATATTAAAGAACAAAAAAATAGATAGTTTCGACAATTCACTATGAAATACCCTTTAATATTAATGGGCATAGTATATCAGATTTGACTTTTCGTCTGTTTCCCAAGGCAACACTTAAATAGGCACACAAATTGTTGTACTATAATTAACTTTCATTGATTTTTCTATGGAAATGATTCCAATAAAAACAGTAAACCAAAGCCAAATAAAATGCCGAATTTAACCTATCAATGCACTTGGTGTGGTGATGAGTCTGTTGCAAACGGTATCCAGACTCTTTGCCACTGTGGTAAGCCGCTTGAAGTTGTTTTTGACTGGGGAAAGAACCCACCAAAAAAAAGTGGCCTAAATTTGGAGAATAAGACGCTTTGGAAATACAGAGATGTACTTCCTCCCATTGATAATGATCAAATAATGACATTGGGAGAAGGGTGGACGCCCATGGGGGATAGTGTTGACTTTAAAGGTTCTTCAGTATTCTTTAAGGATGAAACGGTGAACCCCACAGGCTCATTCAAGGATAGAGGTATGGCATTGGCGATTTCCCACGCCCGGAAAAATGGCATATCCGAAGTGTGTCTCCCTTCAGCAGGAAATGCAGGCGTAAGCGCTGCAGCATATTGTCAGGCTGCAGAGATCAAATGCCATGTGTTCCTACCAGAAATGATTCCCAACACCATCGTTGAAGCCACGGAAGAATATGGTGCTGATTTGCGACTGGGGGGAAGAATCATCGCTCAAGCTGCCGGCAAAATGCGAGAAGAAATGGAAGAAGAGTGGTTTGATCTATCTACGCTGAAAGAACCGTTCAGGGTGGAAGGGAAAAAAACCATGGGCTACGAGATTGCTGAGCAACTAGATTGGACATTGCCAGATGTTGTAGTTTATCCTACCGGAGGTGGCACGGGTCTCGTTGGTATGTGGAAAGCGTTCAATGAAATGATTGATCTTGGCTGGGTAACTCCCCAAGAAACGGGTGGGCCGCGTATGGTTGCGGTGCAGTCAGACGGATGTGCTCCCGTGGTAAAAGCATTTGTAGAAGGAAAACAGGACAGTGAACCTTGGAAAGATAGTCATACAGAAGCACTGGGGCTGAATGTTCCCTCGCCCTTGGGTGGTGGTTGGATGTTGAAAACAATCCGAGATAGCGGTGGTAATGCTCTTATGGTGGATGAAACTCAAGTAATGGAAGCGACGTCTGAGGTGAATGATCTGTCTGGTGTGAAAGGATCGCCTGAAGAAGGGGTATCATGGCTTGGCTTTAAAAAATTGGTTGAGACAGGCTGGATCAAGGAAGGAGAAAAAGTGGTAATGCCGCTTACCGGCGCCGCGGAAAGATATGCTTGATCATATAATGAGGATAGTAGTATGAACAGCCAGGAATAGTTTTTATTTAACTTATCTGAGTTTTTCTAGGCTCGATGAACAATAACTAAAAGCCATTATTATTTTTCAGTTTTCTTATATAATCATTACAACTATTAGGCTGTGTCTTTTCTATTAAATGCATAATGTTTAAAATATTACATCTAGTATGCAACAAAAAGAAATGACCACTCAACCAACCTTACTTGTTCGAGAAAAGGTTGCTCGCCAACATATTTACAAAATGACCCAAAAAGCTAACGATAATGAAGTCCATTTTCGGCCTCATTTTAAAACCCATCAATCACCTATCATAGGTGAATGGTTTCGTGATGAAGGAGTCAATGCAATTACTGTTTCTTCACTCTCAATGGCTCAAACCTTTTCCCAAGTTGGGTGGCATGACATTATGATGGCAGTTCCTTTTAACCCCAAGAAATGTGACCTTATCAATGAGTTTTCCTCTCAAATAAAACTTCATCTTATAACAGATTCCCAAGATTCTGTTCAGACCCTGGCCTCATATTGTGTATCACAACTAACTATATGGGTTGAGATCGATACAGGAGACCACCGTACTGGTATTCCCTGGGAAGATATTAGTACCATAACCAAGATCATTGAATTTATAGATAAAACCCCTCAATTTAATTGCGGCGGCATAATGACACACGCTGGACATAGTTACCATGCCCGTAATGTAGAGGAAATCAGCAATATTTATTGTGATTCTGTCAATAAAGTAATGAATGTTCAGGGTCAATTATTGTCAAAAGGATATAAGGTGGCAATTTCTATTGGAGACACACCATCTTGTGCTACCCAAAAAGTTTTCCCGGGCGTTGATGAAATTCGACCAGGGAATTTCGTGTTTTTTGATATTATGCAAACCAAAATTGGAAGCTGTACAACTGAAGAAATCGCCCTCGCCGTGTCTTGCCCCGTTATATCAAAAAATCGATCTCGATCAGAATGGATAATTCATGGTGGCGCTGTTCATTTATCAAAAGATTATGTTACAATCAACGGTGTCCCTTGTTTTGGTAAAGTGGCATTATTACAAGATAAGGATTGGGGTTCCCCTTTACCACGTACAGTTATTACAAAACTGAGTCAAGAACATGGTGTGGTTCAATGTGATTTGGAATTTTTCGACCAAGTAAAAATTGGAGACAATATAGCTGTATTACCAATTCATGCCTGTCTTACAATGAATTTATTAAAAAATACTCTTCAAATAATCTAAAAGAAAATATTACTTTTTTTGCCAATAATCTTTATATTGAATCAACAATAAAAATAAGGAGCTAAAGGTGAAAAATTTATTGAAACGACTTTTTCGGTTCTGCTTTGTATTAATTCTATCTTTCCCCTTGCTGTCTGTGGCGCAGAATAATAGCAATATATTTACAATGGCATTAACAGGTGACGCCATTATCACCCGAAAGTTGAGCGTTTATAAAGAACCTCAGTTTTTAGATATGATCAAACTAATAAGATCAGCAGATGTGGCATTTACAAATCTCGAAATGTTATTACACGACTTTGAACCGTATCCCATGCATAGAAGCGGAGGCACTTGGATGCGGGCGGAACCTTACATGGCTGATGAGCTAGTTTGGGCTGGGTTTGATATGGTGGCTAAAGCAAATAATCACACGGGTGACTACGGTGTTGAGGGAATGAGACTAACTTCAAAATATGTTGATGAATCTGGTCTCGTCAGTGCCGGTACAGGTGAAAGTTTAGAAGAAGCGCGCGAAGCCAAATTCCTAGAGACCAGTGAAGCCAGGGTAGCACTTATTTCCTGTGCCTCTACGTTTCCTGATCATTCCCGAGCTGGAACCTCAAGAGGTGATACCAATGCTCGTCCAGGTCTTAGTCCAGTCAGATACAACACAACCTACGTTGTTACAAAGGAACAGTTAAAAAATCTCCGCGATATCAGAACATCAATTGGCTACAGAAGAAGTTGGTCTCGTCCAGAAGAATCTGAAAATGAACTTAATTTTTCAGGACGTTACTACAAGGTTGGGGATAAAAATGAGATTCTCACTACTCCGAACCAAGGAGATCTCGATGAAATGAGCCAAGTTGTACGCAATGCCAGTCACATGGCGGACTACACAATTGTCACCATACATGCCCATGAGTCAGATGGTGAAAAATCAGTTCCTGCTAAGTTTCTTGTACAGTTTGCAAGAAAGATGATTGATGCCGGTGCGGACGTTTTTGTCGGTCATGGACCTCACGTATTGAGAGGAATTGAGATTTATAAAGGAAAACCGATTTTTTATAGTCTGGGCGACTTTATGTTCCAGAATGAAACGCTATTAAGATTGCCTGAAGAAAACTACGCAGGTTTTGACTTAGGCCGTGATGCGCAGGTAGGTGACTGGAACGATGCAAGATATGCAAATGACACTCGCGGCTTTCCAGCTGAAGCCGAGATATGGGAATCAGTCGTTGCAGTTCCTGAATGGAAAAAAAGTGAGTTGAGTGCAATAAAACTGTATCCAATTACTCTTGGTTTTGGAGAATCTAGAACTGTTAGAGGAAGGCCTATGTTTGCAGATAAAAAATTAGGTAAGAAAATTATTGGTGATTTGCAGGACAGGTCAAAACCTTTTGGTACGAAAATCCAATACAAAAATGATATAGGTATTATTACCAATATTAAATAATCCTACTCGAAAACCTTTTATTTACCGGCCGGTGTCCTCAGGTTAATCCACGGTCTTTTAGTATATCCATATATTCGGATATACTATTTTATTAAGTAAGCATCATATACTAACAAAACTGATCGATGGCTATCAGCCAATCTATTTAGATGCCATAAAGGAAAAAACACTTTAGAACATCAAACTGAACCTATATCGAGAATTATATTTTTATTTCCCCATTTTCGTAATTTCTTCAAATTTTGCAACCTGCTTTTGAATTCGGTCCTTCAGGTCGTCAAAAAGCTCATAATCTTGAGCCGTCGGAGGTGAATCAGACATTTCCACCAAAGTGAATAGTGTCGAAAGCTTATCATCTAATCTAGTAGGAAAGTTGATAAGATCTTGAGTTGCCTTAGCTTGAAATTGATTTAATTGCTCTTCTATAACAAGTAATTCAGTTATGATGCTTTCCTGTGCTCGCTTTTTGGAAGCACTGAGAAGTTTACCCTTGACTTTAGACTCGAGGGGACCCCGAAACTCACGGATCCGAAAAACCACTTCATGGGTAGTGGTTATCTCATCACGAACAGCTAAAAGGAAGCGATGTTGTTCATTGAATTCATCCTGTGTGGTTTCCAATCTAGGATCTGCCAAAATTTCAAATGAATGACTCGATCGAATTTTCCCTACACGCATCTCTACTTCATATTGTCCAGGCGGAGCAATTGGCCCAACAGGATCATAGCGACGATAAATAGCACCGGGGATCTGTAAAGGGCCCGGATATCTTAAATCCCAAACAAATTGGTTAAGACCAGCTTTATTCTTAAGTGGATCCGGCGGAGGATTTCTGGGTGTACCGATTTGATTAGGATCTTTTTGACTACTGAATGTCGCCACTTGATCCCCTTTTGAATCCCGGAAGGATAATGTTACGGTTTCTCCAGAATTCCTAAGATGGTACCAGATAACAGCACCAGCTGGGGGATTTTTCCCTGATGCTCCCATAGGACTCTGACCTCTAAGAGGACTCCCCCAGACACTCTCTCTGAATCGATATGGATTCTCAGGTTGAAAAAGATGGGCTGAAGTACTGAGAACCTCTGGAGTTGTTTGGCGAAGAACAGAAAGGTTATCGAAAATCCAAAAAGCACGGCCATGACTAGCAATGACAAGGTCGTCGTCTTTTACAATCATATCACGGACGGGGACAACAGGAAAGTTGGAATCCCACCTACGCCAAGAAGATCCATCATTAAATGATAAATAAAGACCCGTTTCGGTACCTGCATAGAGCAATCCCGGCCGAACTGGATCCTCTCGGATTACTCGAGTATAATCATTTTCAGCGATCCCATCAGTGATTAAAGTCCAACTTTTTCCATAGTTCGTTGTCTTAAAAAGATATGGCGTCAAGTCATCAAGCTTATATCTGTTCGCTGCAATATAGGCTGTCCCAGGTTTGTGACTAGAAGGGTCAATAATGCTTACCAGAGTATATTCAGGGAATCCTTTTGGCGTAACATCTTCCCAAGATTTTGCACCATCGCGTGAAATGTGAACCATACCGTCATCTGACCCTGCCCACAATAGACCTTTTTCAATGGGAGATTCCGCAAAGGCAAATATAGTTGCATACCATTCAATGCCCGTGTTGTCCCTCTTGATGGGTCCCCAGTACGGCCCTGTATCCGGGTTATCTGCAATCCCTGGAGTGGTCTCCAAAGTCGACGGATCAGCCCTTGTTAAATCTGGGCTAACCACCTCCCAAGAATCTCCCCTATCTTTAGATCTGTGCACAACTTGTGAAGTAGCATAGATTACTTCAGGATCATGGGGAGAGATTGCTAATGGGAAAACCCATTGAAATCTATATTTTATGTCCCTTGCTCCCCAACCCCACCATATTTCATTAGATGGCGAAATAAATTTCACCTGCTTGGTACGGTGATTATAACGAGTTAGCCAATGATGATCACCGGAATAGACTATATTTGGATCCTTAGGATGGACAGCGGTATATCCGTCTTCACCTCCTCCTATAGTATAAAGTGAAGTTTCGTCAATTAATCCGTTCTCCGAGCGACTTGGGATGGACATAGTAGAATTGTCCTGTTGGTTCCCATAAACTCGATATGGAAAACCATTGTCGACCGTCACATGATAAAATTGAGAAGTCGGCTGATTATATATTGACGACCAAGATCCACCACCGTTAAAACTTACATTGCCACCACCATCATTAGCCTCAATCATCCGTTCGGGTTCATTAGGATCGATCCAGAGATCATGGCTGTCACCATGAGGAGTCCGAATTATTGAATAAGTACGTCCACCATCAGAAGAATGCCAGAGTCTTGTGTTTTGAACATATACTTGATCCGGATCATTAGGATGAGCATGTACGCGGTGATAATACCAAGGCCTCTGCAGTAGTTCGGCCCGTTGACTAACGAGTTCCCATGTTTTCCCAGCATTATCTGATCTAAAAACACCAGTCTGATCATTTTCAGCCTCAATAATCGTCCAAAGTCTATTAGAGTTAGCGCCAGAAACCGTTATTCCTATCCGGCCTCTGTTCTCTCCTTTAGGCAATCCTAGGTTTCGCGTTAAATTTTTCCAATTTTCACCCCCATCAGTGGACTTGTAAAGTCCGGTGCCAGGTCCAGCACCCCGAAGTCCCCAAGCAAATCGACGTGCTTGCCACATTCCCGCATAGAGCACTTTCGCATTTGAAGGATCCATTTCAAGATCACCTGCTCCAACATCCTCATTCAAATAGAGGACTTTGTCCCATGTCTTCCCACCATTCTTAGAACGATATATTCCCCGTTCCTTATTAGGTCCCCAAGCATGTCCCAGTGCTGCAACGTAGACTAAATCTGGATTTGAAGGATGAACAATTACATTGGAGATCTGGCGTGTATTTTCTAGGCCTAGGTGCTTCCAAGTTGCACCACCGTTATCTGAGCGGTAGACCCCATCACCATGAGAGGTATTGCCTCTAATTGCGTGCTCACCCATACCAACATAAACAATTTCAGGGTTCGATGTAGAAACTGCTATTGCACCAACAGATCCTGTAGAAAAGAATCCATCAGAAACATTTCTCCAATTATGTCCCGCATCATCAGTCTTCCAGACTCCACCGCCAGTCGAGCCAAAATAGTATGTTAATCGGTCAGTAGGATGTCCGGCAACAGCTATGGAACGCCCCCCTCGGAAGGGACCAATTAAACGAAATGACATGTCCTTGATTGGAAAAGAAGCTAAACCCGGTGCTTTTTGAGCAACAATTCCTTGCGGGGAGCCGAGAGTCAAGAAAACAAAAAACATACCTAAGATTCGAACACTCGCTCTATATTTAATTCTTCTAGAATCGTTTACACAAAACCGTCTATCATCATTGTGCAAACAAGAATTTATTAAGTGGATTAGCTGCATAAGCTTGCCTCCTTAACTTTTGACATTAACATTAGAAACCACTTCTGGCGCAGTTAACTAAAATCAATGTGCTAGTGAAAAAAATGATCAGTGTACTCTGAAAGTTCCTGCTCTGCCCACATTGTCATAGGTTACAGAAACAATACCTTGGAGTCAAGACAATTTGTTAAAAACTCTAATAATTTTTTCTTATTACTAGTTTTTACAGCCTAAAAAATGTTCGCTTTCATACTGAGTTCCCCAGCACAACTTAAATAACTTAGATGCTTCAGATATGCATTCTAAAGACCCAAATTCCCAAACAAAAAATATTAATTTCTAATAGAATGCTGTGAACTGTGGCCATTTATAGATCCTAGTTTACTCAGGTAAAATTTATCAAATGCAGCAAGCAAACTATGGTGGTTTTGAATTTTATCAGCTTCCTTAGAATTGTTTTTCATAGTTTTGTGTGTCAAAGGTTTCAGATGTTCTCATATTCCAGTAGCTCTGCTTTGAGTGATTCTCCTTTAAATCAAGAAACTGTTTCCCGAACGATCGTGCAATTAATCCAATCGGTGTCAATATTACATAAAACAGCAGGCTCAAGATCACCCGTGTCATAAACCAGCCCAGAATGGTTGCAAAAGTCATCCATACCCAAAAAATGGGTCTGAGGGTAAACGGTATGGCAATGCCAGCTATAAATAAAACATTGCCGATGACGAGAAACAACTGGAATGATTCTTTTTCTTTCCAGAACAACAATCCAGCGATTATCAGCAAAACTGTTCCAACCATAATGCCAAATTTCCGCAGGTTGCTTTTTCCGCTTTTTATATTCTTTATCTCTTCAATCACTACTAGTCCAATTCAAATTTCTTACGCCATTCAGAATCTTCTTTCATGGGCCGCTGTTCTGTTTTATCCAATAGATAGTTCCCCATTATTAGGTAGTCCATCTCGGTGCGCATAAAGCAACGATACGCATCTTCGGGTGTGCAAACAATCGGTTCACCCCGCACATTGAATGATGTGTTTACAATAACGGAACAAACATATTTTTCATAAAATTTGGTGAGCATCTGATGATAGAGTGGGTTTGTTTCCTGATTCACCGATTGTATTCTGGCAGAATAGTCTACGTGGGTTATTGCCGGAACTTCAGAACGAACCACATTCAATTTTTCAAGACCGAAATATGACTTTTGTTCTTCAGACATAGATATTTGCTTATCCTCTCGAATATTCGCAACCATAAGCATATAGGAACTTGCTCGATCGATTTCAAAATAGTCAGAAACATGTTCAGCTATAACTGAAGGTGCAAAGGGTCGGAAACTTTCTCTATGCTTAATCTTAAGATTCATTGTCTTCTGCATTTCAGAGGATCTGGCATTCCCGATAATGGAGCGTGCACCCAAGGCCCGGGGACCAAATTCCATTTTCCCTTGGAACCATCCGATAACCTTTTCATCCGCAATCAAGTCAGCGATCTTTTCAGAAATTTCACCATCATTCAATTTTGTGTATGGAGAGCTCTTCAGATTCAAGAAAGATTCAATAGTTTCATTCTGGAACTGAGGTCCAAGGAATGCACCTTTCATAAAATCAGTTTGGTTGTCAGCCTTCCGACTGTTTCCCAAGTATTGGTGCCATGCAAACAGAGCAGATCCTAAGGCACCTCCGGCATCTCCTGCCGCAGGCTGAATCCAGATATCATCAAATAAACCAGACCTCAGAAGTTTTCCGTTTGCAACACAGTTGAGTGCCACCCCACCAGCCAGACACAGATAATCCATCTCCGTCTCTTTTTTGACGTGTCGTGCCATTTTAAGGACGATTTCTTCTGTAACCTCTTGAACCGATCTCGCCAGATCCATCTCTTTTTGTGTCAGGTTGCTCTCCGGTGCACGAGGCGGGCCACCAAAGAGTTTATGGAATTTTCTACTGGTCATTGTCAGACCCGCACAATAGTTGAAATAATCCATATTCATCTTGAAAGAACCATCATCCTTTACGTCAATCAGATTTTCCAAGATCAGATCTTTGTACTTTGGCTCTCCGTACGGGGCAAGCCCCATCACCTTATATTCGCCGGAATTCACCCTAAACCCAGTATAGTAAGTAAATGCTGAATAAAGGAGCCCAAGTGAGTGAGGAAATTGGATTTCAGCTAGCATCTGAACCTCATTGCCCTTTCCTATTCCGTAGCTTGTTGTAGCCCACTCGCCGACGCCGTCCATAGTTAAGAATGCGGCTTCCTGATATGGTGATGCGAAAAACGCTGATGCTGCATGGGACATATGATGTTCCGGAAAGATGACTATATTGTCATAATCAAGTTCTTTTCTTATCAATTCCTTAATCCACAGTTTTTTTCTTATCCACAACGGCATGGCCATCAGAAAGGATCGAATACCAAAGGGAGCGTATGCAAGATAGGTTTCAAGGATTCGTTCGAATTTCAGGAATGGTTTATCATAGAACGCTACGTAATCTATATTTTTCGTGGTTATACCGCTGTTTATAAGACAATCCCTGATGGCATTAATCGGAAAACTGCTGTCGTGTTTCTTTCGGGTGTACCGTTCCTCCTGTGCTGCGAAGATAATATCGCCGTCTTCTACAAGACAGACAGCACTATCGTGGTAAAATGCTGATATGCCAAGGATATACATTATTAGTTCTTTTTTTTCGACTTGAACTTATAACTGCAACTAATACAGCTATTATTTCTTATTTTGAGAAAGTTTATCTAGAAACATAATAGGGAAACTACCTCTCTGGAGGCAAACTAAGGAGAGATAGCGGTAAAGTCAATCAAGGAGGGGTCTAGAAACAAAAAAGCCCCACGCTAGGTGAGGCTCTTTATAAGTAATTGGATTAAATTTTAGTTACCGTCTTTTTCCTCCACTTTTTCAAGTGCATCATTTTTAGTTATTATATAATCCGTAACGGTCTCGTTTCCTCCATTACGATGGCGTTGATGCCTTATTTTTTTAATATCTTCCAATTCAGAATGTCTAATACAGTTTTTAGAAATTGAAGACTTGTTTTTTAGCCAAAAAACTTCCTTATAGTCCTCATCACTATAATGATGTAATCCAAATTTAGTATCCATTAAATGCCCACCAGTGATGAAGAGTGCTGAACTAAATACTAAACTAAATATTGTTTCTAAAATCATTATTCTGCTCCTGAACAGTATATCCTACTCATATTAATCATTTTTTCCAAACAATTATACCACGATGTGGGTGCTTCTTTCATCCCGACCGTCCCCCCGTCACTTTCAAGTTGAGATTGGGAAAGTGATGGAGAGCGTACACATCACTATTGTTGGGCATTAATTAGGATTC
>Ga0187827_10002555_pt1 | contig 24633 bp, 20 predicted proteins | sample ETNtaG_39_FD_167969 | JGI IMG/M metagenome (GOLD analysis project Ga0187827, IMG submission 167969) | Marine microbial and viral communities from oxygen minimum zone, Eastern Pacific Ocean - ETNP2014_SV_150_PacBio MetaG (Illumina Assembly) | ecosystem: Environmental > Aquatic > Marine > Hypoxic... | reverse complement strand
TGGCCGCTGAATCTTGACCGGGATCAATAAAGGAAGTTGATCTGGCGCCCCATCACGCTTGGGCGTTAGGAACTGCACGAACGACTGTCGGATGACAGTTTTCATTTCTCCAGTGCGAGATGGACATCGCACTTGACCATGGCGAGCGAACTATATCTGAGTCAGTGCGAATCTCAATCAGGTTCTCACCACCTCCTAGAACTATCATAACGGGTGGACCAATTTAGTGGGGGAGGGTCATGTTTAGTTATTCGGCAAAAGTGATCCAGATCAATGCTCTGTAAACATGACGTTATACACTATCTGTATTGATCTCCTGATGATCGGGTTCAGGGTTCTGTTACTCAGTAGTGGAATCTGCCCGACTTGAGTCAGTTCAATGTTTTTTCAGCGTATAGCCGATATGAGACTACGCCTGCACCGACTGTGACCTACCTCAGATCGAGACCATTCTCAACGACGCCGACACATCGCTCCACTGGGCGCTGTGGAATCTGGGTGCCGACGTCACGCTCCGGCCCGAACTGAAGGACTGACGGGCCAGGCCCGCAGAAACAAAGCGGGGATTGGCTTGAGAGAGAGTTCCGATGTACCGCGTAGAGCACCAACCGAGTGGCATGGAGGAGAAATTTTGAAAGGTTTTACAGGAAAACTTGTGAATTCTGTCCATCCTGTTTCCGAGGCAGAATGCGCACAGGTTCATGCTGCTGCCGTCCGGGTGCTTGCCGAAGGCGGTATGCGATGTGACGATCCGCGTGCTTCTCGAATGTTCGAAGCCGCCGGCTGCACGCTTGAGAACGGCGGCACACTGGTCAAGATTCCCGAGAAGGCGATCATGAACGCGCTCGCACAGTGCCCGGAATCCTTCACCTTACACGGGCGTAACGATCCCACTCTTGATTGCTCTATTGGCACCGGCGAGGTCCATTTCTGCACGGTGTCTGGCCGTTACATCGAAGATTTTCGAACCGGAGAGCGGCGCCAGGCCACTCGTCAGGACGCCATCGAGGGAACTCTGGTGGCGGAGGCGCTGGAAAACGTCCATGGTCTCTACAAACCTGTGATGTGGCTTTATGACGAACCGAAAATTTGCAACGCTCAGATCCTGGTCGGCGAGTGGATGAAGAATTCCAACAAAACGGCAACCTGGGTCTACAACACCGGCGCTGAGCATGAGATCCCGGATCTTGTGAAAATCTGGCAGATCGCGACCGGTGGTGAGGAAGCACTGCGACAAAAACCCCATCTGCTCGGCCATGTTGTTGCCAACCCGCCACGGGTAATCGACATCAACTATACGAGCTGGCTGATCGGTTTCTGCGATGCCGGTGTTCCTCTGTCGGTCGAAAGTGCACTCATGGGCGGGGCCACTGGACCGGCGACGCTCGCTGGTATGTTAGTGCAAGCGATTGCCGAGACCCTGGCCCTTGTCGTACAGGCGCAGAGTTACAAGCCAGGCCACCCCCTGGCTTTTTGTTCGTTCAACCCTTCGATGGATATGCGAACCGGCTTGTGGTCGTGTGGCAACCCGGAATATGGAATCGTCGGCGCTGGTATTTCGGCCATGGCCAGGCATTACGGAATCCCCTGCGCCGGGTTCGGGATGAGCGATTCCTGTGAAATGGACCAGCAGACGGCCTACGAGAAAGCACTCAAGATGTACACCTATGCTCTCAGCGGGATCAGCTATATATGGGATGTTGGCGGTACGGCTGGTTTTAACTTCGTATCCTGGCCAGAGATGGTGCTCGAGAATGAAATCGCTGGTTTTATCGGCCAATACCTGAGGGGTATCGTCGTTGACGACGAACGCCTGGCTGTCGACGAGATTCTGAAAGTTGGACCACTCCCTGGCAGTTACATGGCTGAACGCCATACCCGCCGCTGGTACCGTGAGGAGTTCTTCATCCCGGAGTTGAGCAATCGTGAGTTTTTCGAATCCTGGGAGCGTGGCCATACCGAATTGCAGGAAAAAGCGAAGCAGAAAGCAGCGGAGATCCTGGAAACTGCTGAATCGCCGGTGGCCCCTGAAATCCGCGCTGAGATTGACGATTTTCTCGATTTCGTAGTCGAGCGTGACAGCCATTGATCGACACTCCGGACAGACCCAGAACAGGTAGCGACAGAGGACAATAGTATGAGCACGGTGATTGACAACGAGTTCTTTGCCCGAATCGGTGATACGGTTATCGACGGCGACGACGAGGAATGTGTGCGCCTGATTCTGGAAGGCCTGGAAAACGGCATGAACCCCCTGGAGGGAGTAGAGAAAGGCCTGGTTCCCGGCATCCGCCAGGTGGGAGAGGATTTCGGTACCGGTGCTATCTTTCTTCCCGAATTGACCATGGCCGCCAAGGTCATGAAGGCCGGAGTTGCTGTCCTCGACGAACGAATCAAGGCCAGTGGTACGAAACGGTTAACCTATGGAAAAGTGGTGATCGGTACCGTCAAGGGCGACATACACGACATCGGCAAGTCGCTGGTGGCAGCACTGTTGCAGGCGAATGGTTATGACGTTATCGACCTCGGCGTCGATGTCGATAACGATGCCTTTATTGCGGCCGCGACCGAAAATGGCGCCGATGTTCTTGGCATGTCGTCCCTGTTGACACTGCCACTTCTGCAGATGGGCAAGGTTATCGAGAAACTCGAAGAGGTTGGTATGCGCGATCAGCTCAAGGTCGTCGTCGGCGGCTGCCCCATTACACAGGAATTCGCCGACGAAATCGGGGCAGATGCTGTTGGCTTTGATGCCCAGGATGCCGTGGTCAAGGTTGATCGACTCCTGGGGATCACCAGGCCACCGGTGGGAACACGCTGAGCACTTACAGCCTGCGCACGAATCAAGGAGACAAGATTAAAACATCATGTCAGCGGACGACCGAGACAATACGCGCCAACTGTTCAAGGCCTATACTGCAAAGAGCCCGCAGGAAGTTACAGATTGTTATGACAGCTGGGCCGAAGACTACGAAACTCACATGAGTAACGTGGGCTATCTTCATCCAGCGATGGTCGCTGGCCTGATGATGCGTCACGTACCTGCCGGCAGCGGTCCGATTCTGGACGCCGGTGCCGGTACCGGGATCATGGCTCAGATCCTCGTTGCCCTCGGTTACCCTGACGTTGTTGGTTTCGACGGCTCGGAGCACATGCTGACTGCTGCCGCTGACAAGGAGGTATATACCGAACTTCGCCAGATGTACCTGGGCCAACCACTGGACTACCCGGATGATCAGTTCGGGTCCGCGGTAAGCGCCGGCGTGTTCACCCAGGGCCATGCGCCGTTGGTAGGGCTCAATGAATTGGTCCGGGTTGTTCGCCCGGGCGGTTACGTCATCTTCTCGATTGCCCGCGCCTACCTCGACGGCCCCTTCCAGGCAAAAAGGGAGGAGCTGGAGAACCAAGGGTTGTGGCACCCGGTCGACGTCAGTGAGTACTACAACTCAACTCCCCTTGACGAGGAAACCTTGACCGCCCAGGCTTATGCCTTCAAGGTCAACTGAGGGCGCTGACCTAGGTCATAGACCAATTTATGTGGGTTCAAACTGGTAGGTGCCCGGTGTCGATGATCCCAACAATCATGTTCAGCCAATTTTATCCGGCTAACATTAGCGGTTTGAATCAGTTCTTGTTGTTTACCCTGCAGTTGGTGGTGTTAATAACGGTTCGTAATTTTGCTTGGGTGTCGGTGGTACTCAACTTAGTGAATGATGCCCGTCGTCCTTAGTTCTTCCAACTGTGCTGAGTCGTATCCGGCATCGCTCAGCACAGAGCGTGTGTGTTCGCTGTATTTTGGAGGAAACGACAAATCCATCACTGCATCGTCCATATCCGTGGCGACCGGCGGCATGTGAATGGTTTTACCATCTAGGGCGGTGGTAGTTGTGAACTTGTTCCGTAAGGCTTCTAGATTGCGCACCTGCTCTATGGTGTTGATCACAGCGTGTGGAATCGTCGCCCTGGTGAAATCTTCTACAAGCTCGGATGTCATGAACCGGGCGGTGATGGCGCCGAGGTCCCGGTAGCAGTCTTGACGTTGTTCGAGCCTGCCATTGTTTGTCACTCGCACGTCGTTGGCGAGGGACATGAACTTAGGAATCTCGGTCAATCGCTGCCACTGTCCGTCACTACCGATTGCCAGATAGATGAACCCATCCTTGGTACTGTAAACGTTGGTGGGTATGAACTTCCGGTGTTCGTTACCACAACGCGAGATTTCCGAATAATCACAGTCGAAATCCAGTAACGGCAGAGTGGTGATTAACCACGATGCTGCAGCCTGCAGCATGGATACGTTGATTTCCTTGCCGACACCGGTTTCGGCTTTTTCGGCTAGAGCCAGGCAAACACCTGCGAACACCTCATCGCCGGCCTTGAGATCGACCAATGGGATGCCAGACAAAGTTGGAGGCCCATCCTCATGGCCGGTCAACTCCATGTAGCCGGCCATGGCCTGTATAACCGGGTCATAACCTGGCATGCTGGGGTAATCGGGTCCCATTGCCGATATACCGGCCCAGATAATATCGGGTTTTATGGCCTTCAGCGTAGCGTAGTCGATACCGAAAGCTGTGTAGCGCTCCGGTAGTGTATTGCAGCAGAAAATATCGACATCCAGCGCCCGTACCAGTTGGTGTAACACATTCTGACCGGCAACTTCCTTCAGATTGAGGGCGATGGCTTCCTTACCGACATTGGGAGCAATGAAATAGCTATGTCGATCATCGTCAGCGACGCGGGCTCCAATATGCCGGTTGGGATCACCCGCAAGACCGGGGCCCGCCGGCGTAGCTTCGATGCGAATAACCCGCCAACCCAGTTGGGCAAATCGCAACGTCGCGTAAGGCATCGCCAGTGCCTGTTCCAGAGACAGCACCGTCCTTCGTTTCATTGATTTTGCTGTTGGTACAGGGCCCGCGCAACCTTCTCCGGCGACATCGGTGGATCAAAAAAGCGTATGCCGATAGCGTTGTAGACAGCATTTGCGACCGCCGGTGCGGTCACAATCGCGGGCAACTCGGCGACACCTTTGGCACCGAGTGGGCCTTCGGGACAATTACTTTCAACAAAGTGCAAATCCAGCTCAGGCATATCCGGTGCCGTCATGACTTTGTAATCCCGAAAGCAGGGATTCTGGACTTTACCTTCTTCCAACTGCAGCTGCTCGCTAAGGGCATAGCCCAATCCGATAGCAATTCCGCCTTCAATCTGACCTTCCAGACCGATTCTGTTCATGACTCGCCCCACATCCTGGGCCACGGTAATTTTGTTGACCTCGATTTCCCCGGTTTCAGTGTCGACACTGACTTCTGCAACATAGGCGGCGTAGGCCCAGGAGGCAGAGAGATCCCCCATATGATTCTTGTCTTCGGGCTCGCTGGGTGGTTCGTAGTAGTCGGTCACCATCACCAGTTCGGAGTGGCGCTGAAAATGCATGTCCCGCAACAGTTTGTCTAGCCTGGTAACCGGGACACCGCTGTTAGCTTGTACTACCTGCCCTCGACGTAAATCCAGTTCGTCAACGGGCAAGTTGGACACTTTTGCGGCGGCTTTTAGAATCTGCTTTTTTGCTGCTCGTGCCGCGCGCAGGGCTGAATTGCCGGCAACAAACGTGGTGCGGCTGGCATGGACGCCCACGTCCCAAGGCCCGATGGCAGAGTCGTTGTTGACGATGGTGATATCGGAGGTCGGTATACCCAGTTCTTCGCTGACTATCTGACACAAAACCGCGTCTATTCCCTGGCCAATCTCCGAGGCACCAGTGATCAAAGTAGCGCGTGCGTAATCGTCCAGCTTAAGAATGCTGCCACAACCATCACTCTTGTGGATCTTGGCGCCACCGGAAACGTGGATCGACGAAGCAATACCAATACCGTGTTTTATGCCCCCCGGTTTGGCACGCTGGTTAGCATAGGTCGCGTGTTTGTTCAGGAAATCGCTTTTCGATGCCGCCAACTGAATGCAATCTGCCAACGTACAGTCCCGCAACAGTGCTTTCTGGGGCGTTATTTCTCCTGGTACCTGGGCGTTCTTGAGGCGAAAGGCAATGGGATCCATATGCACCATTTCTGCCAGCATGTCCATTTGGGTTGCTGTGCAATACGTGGCCTGCACATTACCGTATCCTCGGAACGCGCCGGCATAGGGATGGTTAGTGTAGACAGCCAGACCATTGAACCTGACGTTCGGTACTCGAAAGTGGCTGGAGAATGTGCGCATCATGACTACGGGTACAGTAGATCCCCATGACGTGTAGGCACCATTGTTAAGTAGACAATCCGCATCGCGAAACAACAGTGTTCCGTCCTTTTTCACCCCGGTACGCAAGTGAACTTCGACCGGTTGGCGAGTTGGTGAATTGATGAACTCTTCCTCACGCGAGAACATCAGCTTGACGGGCCTACCTGTTGCTTTGGCCAACAGTACGCAAATCGGTTCAAACGGATACACATCAAGTTTAGACCCAAAAGCACCACCAACCGGTGGCTGGATTACACGAATATCTCCAGCGTGCATTCCGAGCGCAGGTGCAAGGTCCATTTTGTAGTTGTACGGAGCTTGAGTCTGAGAATAAATCGTCAGCTTACCGTTGGCATCGAAATCAGCGATCACACAGCTGGTTCCCATGCAGCAATGAGTCACGTAGGGTAGATCGAAGCTGGTTTCAAGAACGACATCGGAATCTGTTTCCGCTTGAGCAATGTCGCCGGCAGAGAATTCATACAGTAATCCCCGGTTACCAGGGCACTCATCGTGAATGAGAGGCGCATTGTCTTGGAGCGCCTCACCGGGCGAGAACACGGTTGGAAGATCTTCGTACTCCACCTTTATCAGACGCAGCGCATGCGTGGCGATCTCCTCGGTGTCGGCGGCGACCGCAGCAATTTCATCCCGGGTGCAGCGTACTTTGCCGCGCTTGAGCGGCACGTTGTCACGTCTGCAACCAAATCTGAGCTCTGGTATGTCTTCACCCGTGAGTACGGTATGTACTCCGGGCAGTGATTTCGCCGCTGTTACGTCGATGTTCTTGATGCGTGCATGCACTCGATCGGTATGCAGGATTTTGCCCACCAACATCAAAGGCAACTGTAAATCATTGATGTAGCGTGTGCGACCGATAGCTTTGTCGGGCGCATCCGGTTTTGGCACTCCTTTGCCGATTATGCTGCTCTGTCTAATGATCGTTATCATCGTGGAATCGGTGGTGGGCATGTCCGCTTTGGCAACATCTTGGCCGAGTACGGTTTTCTTTGCGATGACCGTCGTCATGGTGTGTCCACATTATTCAAGCTGCTAGCGACATCGGCGATCGCGTCGACTATCTTGCGATAACCCGTGCAGCGGCAGAGGTTGCCTTCAAGGTTGCGCTTGATTTCCTGCCGGCTCACAGCTGGGTTCTTCTGCACCAGGTACTTCGCCTGCATAATCATTCCAGGTGTGCAGAATCCACACTGAATTGCACCATGGTCCACGAAAGCGTGTTGTATGGGGTCAAGGCCCTGGTCTGTGCGTAGCCCTTCAATTGTCTGGACCTGCCGACCATCGCAATCGACAGCAAACATCAGACACGAGTTCACACTGACATCGTCGACCAGAATAGTGCAGGCGCCACACTCACCCTCGCCACAGGCGAGTTTTGTACCGGTTAGATCGAATTTATCCCGCAACATTGCCAGTGCACTCATGTCAGGGGGAACCGTCACCCGCGTTGAACGGCCATTAAGCGTAAATTCAATCGGAACTTGCAATGACATCGTTTAAGAGCCTTATTGTAAATACACGAATGAGGTGTTTACGGTACCAGGCAGTAGCACGCACATCGTCTATCGGCAGTGTTTCATCCGCCGCCAGGTCGGCAGCCTCAGAAATGAGCGCGCTGTGGAGCGGTTTCCCCTCGAGAAGGGCTTCGACCCGCCGGGCACGCAAGGGGATTGGCGCTGCTGCACCGATGGCCATTCTTGTTGCATGCAAGGCCTCTTTTTCTAGAGCGCCAGCGACGCCAATTGATATCGTTGAAATCTCCAGGGCAGGCCGTGGCCCGGACTTTCTAAAGTAGGCGATAAAGCCGAATGAAGGTACGGGGAACTCAATCGCAACCAGAAGCTCGTCATCGCGTTTATGAGTCTTGCCGGGCCCTGAAAAAAACTCTGCAACGGGTACCAGGCGAGTAACCACACCACCTTTGGACCAGCTGGCAAGCTCAGCCTCAGCATCGAGCAATAGAAGTGGGATGATCATGTCACCAGCCGGTGAAGCATTGCACAGATTGCCGCCAACGGTCGCATTATTGCGGATCTGTGAACTGGCGAAATGGTCGGCGGTTTGTGCAAGAACCGGGACCAGTTCCATCAGCTTATCGCTCCCAAGAATCTCGCTAATTGTTGTGAGCGCTCCGATGCGGATACGATTGTTCCCGATACTAATCCCACTGATTTCGTTTATATGGCGGATGTTGACTAGCGTGCTGCCGAACTGCTGTTTCCCAGATTCGGTCTGTAGCATCAGATCCGTCCCGCCTGCCAGTACAGTGGCATTACTCTCTTGCATCACCCGGGTGGCTTCTTCGATAGAGATCGGTGCCGCGTATTGCTCAATCATTTACTTGATTTTCGTTGCTGATTTCAAAATCGGATGGGCTCCTTGTAACGCCCATAAACCCCTGCCAATTTCTGTGTGATCTCCCCAATCGTGGCATAAGCCTGCACGGCATCCATAATGGCAGGCATAATGTTCTGCCCAACCTTGGCATCGTCTACAATTTTGTTCAGGCTTTGCTGCACAGCATCCGTGTTGCGCCTGTCCCGCAGTTGGTTAAGACGTTCGGCTTGTTCTTTCGCGTCGACTTCGCTGTAGGGATGAAATGCCACGTCCTTGTCTTCCTCATCGATTTGATGGCAGTTGACACCGACCTTGCGTACTTCACCGGCCTCGATTTGTTTTTGTCTCTCATAGGCTTGGGCCGATACCTGGGCTTGGACAGCACCCTGTGAAATCGATTGGACAATGCCACCTTGGGCGTCGACCTCGGCCATGATCTTTTCCATTTCTTCGCGCATCTGGTTGGTTAGCGTTTCCACGTAGTAAGAGCCTGCTAACGGGTCCACTGTGTCACACAAACCCATCTCCTCGATCAGCAACTGCATCGTCCTGAGGGATATACGCTGCGCGTATTCGGTGGGGATCGTATAAGCTTCGTCGTAGCAACACAGCGCCATGGTTTGCGCACCGGACAACGCGCTGATCAATGCATAGTAGGCGCCACGGACAATATTGAGTTCCGGTTGTTCCTTGGTTAGGCCGCTGCCACCGCCGCCGGCGATCATCCGCAAACCCATAGAGCGCGGATTCTTAGCGCCGTAATCTTGCTGAACGATCTTGGCCCAAAGAGCTCTTCCGGCACGAAATTTTGCGACCTGCTCGAAGATATTGCCAAAGATGTTGAAGTTAAATGAGAGTCGTGAAGCAAACTCATCAATATCCAGTCCTCGCGCCAGAGCAACGTCTATGTAGGCTTTGGCAATACAAAAAGCATAGGCCATTTCCTGCACTGGGTTGGCTCCCGATTCGCGGATGTGATAACCACAGACACTCACGGGACTGTACTTGGGTGCATGGTAGGCGCAGTACTCGATGGTGTCTGCAACCAGTTTGATAGAGGGTTCAACCGGGAAAACCCAGGTGCCACGGCCTATGAACTCCTTCAATATGTCATTTTGTGCCGTGCCCCGCAGCGTCTTGATATCGTAACCACGTTTTTTTGCCATCGCCAGATACATGGCGATGACAATCGCTGCCGATCCATTGACTGTCAAAGACACGGTTATCTTATCTAGTTCGATACCATCGAAAGCGATCTCGAAATCGCGTAAAGAATCGACCGCCATCCCTACCCGACCCACTTCACCGAGTGCCAGCGGATCATCTGAATCAATACCGATTTGAGACGGGAGGTCGAAGGCGACGTTCAGACCGGTCTGACCGTTAGCTATGAGGTACTTGAAGCGCTTGTTGGTTTCCTGGGGGTTCGAAAAGCCGGTGTACTGGCGCATGGTCCAGGGGCGCTTGCGGTACATCTCCGGATGGATGCCGCGGGTAAATGGATACTCTCCGGGGTTGCCCAACATATCCAAACCACCGGAGCTTTCAACATCCTCGGCCGCATACACTGTCTTGATCTCGATGCCGGACTCGTTGACAACGCGGCCATCTTCAGATTCAGTTTGCCGGTTCATTTGAACTTCTCGTTGATGAAATTGATTATATCAGCCAGCTGACTACCCACGGGAAATACTCCATCCAGACCAATGGCTGCGAGCTCACTTTTGTGATCGGCGGGAATATTGCCCCCGATTATCCATAATTTGTCGGTCAAGCTGTTTTGTTCCAGGAGTTCTTTCAAGCGTCTGCAGAATTCAAGATGTGATCCAGCCATGCTGGATAGGCCGATCACGTCCACATCCTCATCGCCAGCGATTTGTACCACCATTTCCGGTGTTTGGCGCAGGCCCGTGTAGATGACTTCGAAGCCGGCATCCATCAGTGCCCGGACCACAATCTTCGCACCTTGGTCATGGCCGTCCAGGCCTGGTTTTGCGATCAGAACCCGTACTGGATTGGCTCTCATGGAGAGAGCTCCTTTGCAATAATCAGCTTTAGGATTTCGCTAGTGCCGCCACCAATCAGTGTAAAACGGATATCCCTCAGGTGGCGCTGTACGGGGTATTCCATCGCATAACCATACGACGCCAGAACACGTGCTGCCTTGTCACACACCTGGGCAGCCGCTTCAGATGCGAACAGTTTGGCCATGGCCGCCTCTTTGTGATGAGGCTTGTCGTTATCTTTGAGCCACGCCGCATAGAGGACCAACCGTTCGGCTGCTTCCATATCAGTTGCCATCTCCGCCAACTTAAGTTGAATAGCCTGGAATCGGTTGATGGGCTTACCAAACTGTTTACGCTGCGCTGCATAGCGAACCGCTTCCTCCAGGGCCGCGCGCCCGCCACCCAATGCCATGGCGCCTGTAACGACGCGTATCTCTGCCAACAACTGGCGCAAGTGGGCTTGACCGTCACCTTCCTCTTTGCTCAAACGGTGGCTGTTCGGCACAAAACAGTCGGACAGCGATAATTCCGAGGTGGGCAGGGCCCAAACGCCCATCTTGTCGATGGCCCGACCAACATTTAAACCCTCGAAGTCACGTTCGACGAGAAAGATAGTCAGTAGCTTGTCTTTACCTGTTCTAGCAAACACGGTGAAGAAATCTGCCACCGGAGCCGAGGTAACCCACATTTTCTGACCGTTGAGCCGATAACCTCCGTCAACTTTTTCGGCGCGTGTAGCGATTCCTCCCAGATCACTTCCGGCATTCGGTTCGGTCATGCATATCGCTCCGACCTTCTTGCCTTGTAGAGCAGGTCGAAATAATCGTTCTTGGACATCCTCATTACCCAGCATGTGAAGGAATTTGGTGCCCATGAGGGCTTGCATTGTTGCACTGCCGGCTAGTGACATCGATCCCCGGGCAATCTCGGCAATCGCCAGGCAAAACGAAATCAGATCCATTTCCGATCCACCTGCATCTTGCGGATAACGCATGCCAAAAAAACCGAGTTCTCCAAGTTTGTGGAAGGGGCCCCACGGAAACTCATGGGCCAGATCGAGTGCATCAGCGTGCGGTACTATCTCTTGGCTGCAAAAGCGTTCGAAGTTATCACGCACTGCTTGTTGATCTTCTGAAAGCCCGAAATCCACAACTAGTCCTCTGGGCGAAGCCCGTAGAGTTCAAAAGCAGCTTCCTCTGAGATCAAACCGTTACGAACCTCGCTGGTGAGTATGTCTCGGTCCCGCTTCTTTGGTTCGCCATAACCACCGCCACCACCGGCTGTCTGGTAGTAAACGGTGCCCTTTGGCACTCCCATGATGAGATCCTTATTGTTCGGAATGACCTCGCGGCCATCGGGGTAGGTCAGCTTGATCTGATTAAGTGTCCCATCGTGGCCGCCATACAGTCCGAATGGGGGTTCAAAATCACCATCACCGAAGGTCACCATTTGCGTGTCGTCGGAGCCGATTACGAACACCGTTTCTATGCCCAAGCCACCACGCCACTGTCCCGCCCCTGCCGAGTCAGTGGTGTACTCGTGTTTCTTTAGCAGGTGCGGGGTTTGCTGTTCGAACATTTCATAGTCCTGATCTAAAACACCGCCCGACGCGTCGATCATGCCGATGTGATCGTACCCATCGGTGCCCTGCATCGCGCCTGAGCCACCCTTCATGCCCATAAAACCGATATCGACATATCTCTCACTGGTTTGCGGATCGACCCCGGTAGTAAGGGACGAAAGCAGGTTGTTCCAACCAGCCGTGACTCGATCGGGTATTACCGGTGCCAATGCACGAATGATTGCATCGGCGTTGGGTGGGCAGAGGTGGTTGCCGAAAGTAGTGGCTTTGGGGTAGTTTGCATTGAGAATTTTTCCTTCAGGGATGACGATTTCGATCGGTTCGACCATTCCTTCGTTATGCGGGATATCCGGGTTGACCATTTGCAGGAAGGTCAGGATCGTTGCCGAAGCACTGGAAGTAAAGGTTCCGTTGACAAAACCATCGGTCTGAGCGTCACTTTCGGAATAGTCGAAGGTCACTTTATTGTCACCTACCGTGATAGTGACCCGGATAGTGAACTTGGTTCCTAAGTGATGGCCATCAAAATAAACGTAACCCTCACCCGAGTAGATGCCGTTTGGAATGTTGGAGATTTCCGCTTCCATCATTTTTCGAGTTGCGTTAAACAAAGCTTCCTTGTGGGATTCAAAACTTTGTCTGCCGTACTTGTTCAGCAGTTCTTCCACACGGCGTTGGCCGACGGTGCAGGCACCCATCTGAGCACGCAAGTCGTGCTCGACGATGTCGAAGCGGATATTGGCAAAGATCAAATCCCAAACGTCTTTGCGCAGCTTACCTTTCTCGTAGACCTTTACCGGTGGGATGCGTAGCGCTTCTTGCCAGACCTCGGTGGCGTTAGGGTTATAACCACCGGGCACGGCCCCACCTATATCCGCCTGGTGTCCTTTAGCTGCTGCCCAGGCGGCCAGTTTGCCTTCGAAGAAAATGGGTTGATAAACAGCAACGTCATTGTTCTGATTTCCCATCGAAAAAACGTCGTTATGAAAAATAACGTCGCCAGGATAAATCTCTTCGCCAAAGAATTCGACGAGGTACTTGCACACAGGTGCCAGGGAGAACGCGAGAATCGGTAGATTCTCAGTTTGTTCCAACATGTTTCCTTCGGCATCGTAAAGCCCAGTGACGAAGTCCTTGGCTTCACAAAGAATTGGCGAGCGAGTCGTCTTTTGCACCGAAATGCTCATCTCGTCGGTGATCGACTTGAACGTTCGTGCATAGACAGAGAGCAGAATCGGGTCGATCTCGATCATGGCTGAACCCCGTTCAATGCCGAGGCGATCAGATCATCGCGACCCTTTTTGTAAAGAGCGAATGACCCGAATTTGTCGACCAGGCAATTGAAAGAATCACCCACGAAAATGGTAGTTGTGATTTGCTCGATAATGGCTGGGCCGGCAAGATGATGCCCATGTCTCATTTGGTGTCCGTCGTAAACTGGTATCGTCCGGAATTTCCGATCATCTGGGATATAGGCGGCTCGTTCTCCCTTTAGCGTAGCCGAGGGATCTGGGGCAACACGCTCTTGCACAGCGAAGGCTGGTTTGTCCGTCATGCCGATGGCCTGAACCCGAACATTGATGAGGTCAACGGGGACACTCTGCTCTTCCAATGAGTAACCATAAAGTCGATTGTGCTCTTTATGAAAGTTCAACTCGATTGCTTTGGTATCACGGGCGTCGATGTTTGCTTGTGCTATTCCAAAAGATACTTCGTGATACTGTTTCAGGTACCGGCAATCGAACTTTATCCGGAAATCACGCTGTTGTTCAGGGATGTGTTCCGCATCCAGCAGTCCTGCACCCTCAGCAATCATCTCCCTGATCATGCCCTGTAGTGCTTCCCAATCAACTGTATTCAAGCGTGCTACAAAGGTACGAACGAAATCATGTTTGAGATCGGCCATCAACATGCCCACAGCACACAGAATCGATGATTCCCGCGGGGCGAGCTGGAGGGGGATCCCCAGTTCCTCACAAATCAACGAGGCGTGGATCGGTCCGGCGCCCCCGGCCACTATCATCGGGAACTCCCGGGGATCGAAACCACGTTTGATCGTCACTTCACGCACGCCCTGTGCCATGTTTGTGCAGGCCACTCGGTACATGCCGGCCGCCGCCGTTTCCACGTCCATATTCAGAGGCTTGGCAACATGTTCTGCGATGGCCTCCCGGGCAGCGGCCACATCAAGCTGGATCTTGCCGCCGGCAAAAAAATCCGGGTTCAGATAACCCAGCACCAGATTGGCATCGGTACAGGTAGGCAGCGTGCCACCCCGTCCATAGCAGGCCGGCCCTGGGTCTGCACCGGCACTTTTTGGACCTACACGCAGTAAGCCGCCCTCATCCAGCCAACCGATTGACCCCCCGCCAGCGCCGATGGTGTGGATGCCCAGCATTGGCAGCGCAATGCGATGACGATCAATAGTCCCTTCGTTTGCCATGATTGGGTTATCGACTACCAGGGCAGTTTCAAAGCTGGTACCACCCATATCCATGACAATGCATTTTTCTTGATCATGGGCTTTGGCATAGGCCAGACCAGCACCTGGGCCGCCTGCCGGACCCGACAACAGTGTGAGTGCTGCACCCTGGCGAGCCACATCAGGTGCCATGACACCGCCATTGGATTGCATGATCAGTAATAAGCCGAGAAAACCGTCCTGTTCTAATCGCCCGGTTAGCTGTTCCAGATAATCGTTCAGGATCGGACCCACATAGGAATTCAATGCCGTGGTGCTGATCCGCTCGTAAAACCGGATCGCTGACAACAGGTCAGTTGAAACCGTAAGGTATGTATCGGGAAGCGCTTTTCGTACCCGCTCTGCCGCTTGTTGCTCGTGCACTGGATTAGCGAAAGCATTCATGAAGCAGATTGAGATCGCCTCGACATTCTCTTTTTTGAAAAGTTCGATGGCCCGGTCAATATCTTGCTCATTTAGGGGCTCAATTTCGTGACCATCTCTTCGTAGTCGCCCGCCCACACCCACCCGCAAATAGCGTGGCACCAATGGCTCTACGTTGGTGTAGCGGTTGTTATATTGTTCTTCGCGAACACCTCGACGCATTTGGAGTGCATCGCGAACACCTTTGGTGGTGATCAGCCCCGACTTGGCACCGGTTCGCGTGAGAGTAGCGTTGGTGGTAACCGTGGTGCCATGCACGATAGTGTCCACGGCTCCCAGCAGATCACCTACGGACGTGGCGGGATCTTGGGCCGCAGCGATCTCATTCAAACCTTGCATAACTGCAGTCGAAAGATCGTGAGGCGTGGATAAGACCTTGAAGATCTCCGGCTCCTTGTGACCCCAAGCAACCAGGAAATCCGTAAACGTGCCGCCTACGTCGATGCCAATTTTCAAGCTCATCGTCTCGCCTGTTGTGGGTTGTCTTTTCACTGGTGTTACAGAATTTTCCTGCGCACCTCTATCTTTCACAATTTTCCCCATTACATTAGGTAGTCATTGATTCACGAAGAATACCTCGCAAGGAGTTTTGAAGTGGGCGATACGCCCTGCGCAGAAACTCCGGATGTTCGGGACATCATTGCTTATCCATCGGGCACCGGTAGGTTGCAATATATTACACACTCTGGCTCTAGTTTCGGATCGTTCATCGGGTCCGGGGCAGGTAATCCGTATTATTTGCCCATCAATTGATCTTCGTCAGTTAGTGACGGGCGGTTTTGGCTACATTTTGGGTGGAACTGGAATAGCGGTTCGGCGTTCAGCCAGCGAAAGCGAAGCCGTATCTACGGCTAAACGGTGGTTGGCCACGGGGCAAAACTGGTTAGGCCAAACACCCAAATAGGAATAAGATATCGATTCCTCGGTACGACGGTCATCGGCTAAAACTCTTCGAATACATCGTTGCTATTCGAGCATACACATCCGCACGGAACGAAATACGGGCTACGAGCTCACGGTACCGGAACTAGAACCCTTGCAACGAGCCACCCCGACTGAGGCATCAATATGCAGGTTAACAAAATCGATCATATCTGTATCGCGGTCAAAGATCTCCAACAGGCCCGCAAGATGTGGGAACCGGTGTTGGGAAAATCAGGGCCAGACGACGAATACATCGACGAACCTGAAAAAATCAAAGTAGCCAGATATTGGTTGGGTGGGGTGGGTTTCGAGCTCATGGAATCCACCTCCGCAGATGGTGAAGTCGCCAAGTTTATTGAGAAACGCGGTGAGGGTGTGATGCTCATCAGCATCAATGTGCCTGATACGCGAGGGGCCATGGCCGAACTCGAGGCGAAAGATTATGAGTTCGTGGGCGGAGCGCGACCTTTCCGTGACTGCGAGTTTGCATTTGTCCACCCGAAGAAGATGAACGGTGTACTCCTCGAATTGATCGATTACAAGTGGAAAGAACTCAGTGAACAATCATAAGGCCAGGCCCGACCACGACAACCCGCTCCTAATCCAGCCTGACCGGCCGTTGCCAGGTAGTGTCGCCATCCTTGGCGCGGGGACCATTGGTCCCGATCTCGCCTATTATCTTTTGAGCACGATCCCGGACCTTAAGCTTGTGCTTATTGACATTGCCCAGGATGCGCTTGACCACGCTTCACAGCGCATCGAAGGATACGTGAACAAGGGTCTCAAGCGAGGGAAGCTTACTTCGAGACAAGCTGAAGGCGTCAGGGCGAACCTTATCACCAGCCTGGATTATTCTGCGATGGCCGGTTGCGATTGGGTTTTGGAGGCTGCCACGGAGAACCTCAAACTCAAGCAGGAAATCTTCAGTGAAGTGGAATCATTGGTTGGGACCCGCGCTCTGATTACTTCTAATACGAGCTCGCTCCCGGCAGCTCGTTTGTTTGCTCACCTGGAACACCCCGAGCGAACTACCGTGACTCACTTCTTCGCCCCAGCGTTCAGTAACCCCATCGTTGAGATCGTGGAGTGGGATAGGGCTGACCCAGACGTGATCGCCTACTTGCGCTGGATGTTTTGTGTCACTGGTAAGGTCCCCCTAGTTACCGCGGATGTGTTGTGTTTCATGCTGGATCGTGTGTTTGACAACTGGTGCAACGAAGCGGGGTATATGCTCGAACAGGCCAGTGCCGCTGAGATCGACAGCGTTGCCCGGGAGTTTGTTTATGCTGGACCGTTCTTCGTGCTCAATATGGCCAACGGTAACCCAATTATCACCGAAACCAACACCCTGCAGGCCAATGAGGAAGGTGAGCACTATCGACCTGCGCCGATCTTTCACTCTGTGGATCGCTGGCGTACCCTCTCGGCTGAGGAAAAACTAAAGGTCCCGACGGCCAAAGCGCAGATGATTCGCAAGCGGCTGTTAGGAATCCTATTCTCTCAATCAATGGACGTTCTTGACCGCGGCATCGGGAGGAAGGCAGATCTAGATCTGGGATGTCGACTGGCCCTTGGCTTTAGGTCGGGCCCGTTGCAGTTAATGAATACTGCCGGTAGTCAACACACCTCGCGAATTCTGGCGCAATTGGCAACGGACCGACCAGGCATGCCGATGCCATCGCAAGATCTCGCGAAATACACGGATTTTCGCCGCTATATACTGGTCGACAGAATCAATGATGTTTGCATCATTACTCTGCGCCGACCGGAGGCTATGAACGCTCTCCATGACGAACTCAACGACGAGATCCTAGACGTCATCCGTAGTCAAGAAGACGACGAGGAAACTCTTGGATTTGTCATTACCGGCTATGGCGTACGTGCGTTTTCGGCCGGTGCGGACATTGGTAGATTTCCGTCCATGCTGGGCGATGCGCAGGCTGCTGCAGAGTACTCACGAGTTTGTTCTCGGGTGCTAAACCACCTCGACCAGATGCAGAAACCGGTGGTTGCCGCGCTTAACGGTATGGCACTTGGTGGCGGATTGGAACTGGCAATACGCTGCCACGGCCTCATTGCTGTCCATGATGCATGGCTGCAGTTTCCGGAGATCACCTTGGGCATAGTCCCGGGAATCGGTGCCATGGTTGTACCCTATCGGCGATGGCCTCAAGCTTCTGCGACTTTTCACGCAATGTTGCGTCAAGGATACAAACTTGATGCCCCCCACGCCCTCGAGTTGGGTATTCTGGATGCGGTTACGGACGATCACCAAACATTGTTGTGCCAGGCCGTCGAATTGGTTCGGCAACTCGTGGAATCGCCGCGGCGTATTCCGGAGCAGCCAGTGGAGCTCACCGCACTGTCCGATATCGGAGCCGAATCTATCGAAGGACAGACCTTGAGCCGCGAAGTGCTCGGTATCATGGAGAACGCTATCCAACAAGCGGCTGCGGCAACGTCGCTATCCGACGCGTTGGAGATTGGATATGCAGCCTTCGGTGCCAGCGCTTGTACTACAGCTGCCCGAGAGGGTATCGATGCGTTTCTTGAGCGACGCCAACCGGATTTTCGACAAACAGGCTAGCGCTCACCAACCTTGACCACCATGGCCATAGCGGTGTCACCGGCGGCACAACCGGTAAAGAGTCCGACACCACCACCACGCAGCGCCAGCTCTTCGATGAGCTCTATGATGGATCGCAGACCGGTTGGAGCGTTGGGGTGACCCCACACTAGCGAGCAACCGTAGTTATTCATTTGCATTACGTCGGCACCGGTTTCCCGGGCGAACACAATGTCGTTCAACGCGAAAGGATTGTGTGTCTTGATCGCATTGAGTTGTCCCAACGAGATAGCGGCGAGTTGAAGCGCTTGTTTGGCAGCTCCGATAGTGGCCTCCGGCATGAAGCCCAGCGCTGCGCGAGCGAGTCCAAAGCCGAGAATCTCGATACGAATACTCGGGTCCTGAGACATTTCGAGCGCTTGTTCGGGTTTTGCGACAACCATTGCTGCGTTGCCATCCGCCGGATGGGTTTGACCACCAAAGGTGACAGTACCGCCCTTGATAACCGGATTGAGCGTGGCCAGAGTCTTGGCAGTGGATAACCGCACACCTTCGTCACCGTCGAGGATAGTGATTTCCTTACGGAACCTGGCATTCGGTACTGCGAAGGGCAAGCTCATATAACGTTTCTGGAACGCGCAACCCTCGGCCAGCGCATCCGCGTACTGCTGTTCGCGTCTCAGGAGCACCTCGTGTTGTTCGTCTGTCGTGATTCCATGTTTGGCAGCAACATTCTCTGCTGTCTGCGTCATAGAGTGGTTGCCCAATGGATCACAACTCATGTTATCCATGATGAAATTCTCGCCATCGCCAGTTCCACCAGGTGCTGTCGGTGTTGGATAATAGATATGCGGTCCATTTGATGTGCGATCGCACGCTAGTGCTAGCGCACACTCTGCCATACTAGAGTCCACTTCTTGAACTGCGATTTGTAGGGTACGTACACTTGTAGCGCAGGCCTGGGACACCGTCGGGCCGCCTACATGTCCTGCACCAACAAGCCCCATGAGCCAGGGTAAGCCGTAGAAGGAGCCTCGCTCCGGTCGAGTCATACCCAGCACGCCATAGTCGAACACTTCCGGCTCAATATTGCGCTTAGCGAGTTCTTGCTTTGCCACATGGGCGGCAAACCGCAGGCTATGCAAATGCGACAAGCTACCCTGCCAGCGGGCAAAGGGCGTTGACCAATAGCCACCATACGGGATCTCTACTGCATACTCCATCACTTGGTCTCCTCAGTCGGTTGATACCGATGTTAGACAGCCATCAATCTTCTACTCCGGATCCCATCGGCCCTTTGGGGACCGGTCCCGTTGCTGGGTAGGAGCCGTCTTCGTCCCTTTGCTCCGTGCCGGTAAGGGGTGGGTCGAATACACTGATTATCAGCATATCGGTAAGTGCGTGAATCTGGTGGCGGTCTTTCGGGCCGACCAGATACATGCCACCCGGGCCCAGGGCATGGACATCACCGGTTGCGTAGTCAGTAACCTCCATGTTTCCGTCCAGGATGACGTTGCCCTCCCAGTGATGTTTGTACCAGCAGTCTGCTTTGACTCCGGCCTTGAGCAACACCGAGTGCAGTGAAAAGCCCAGATTGTCTGCGACGGTCAGGTAACGCCGCGATGTTGCAATGTCCCCAACGGTCACTTCCATTCCAGCATCACGAATGTCCTGAAGTGATTTTACGAACATGCGTTCCTTACCCTGCGGAATGGGGCCCGTCGGTGGGTAAGCACCGTCTTCGTCATGTGTTTCCTCACCGACAATAGGTGGGTTGAACACACTGATAATACGCATCTCGGTGTCTTGCTCGCGGATGATTCGGTGCTTGTCAGTTGGACCGACGCAGTAAAGTACACCGGGTTCAAGATTCCAGCGTTCGCCGGTCGAACAATCCTCCAGCACTGCCTTGCCGGAGCGCACGAAATTAGCCTCCCAGTGATTTTTGTACCAAAGGTTGGACTGGCCTGCCTTCTGTGCACGAGCCTCCGAAAGGCTGAAATTGAGGCCATCGGATTTAGTCAGTAGACGCACAGCGCTAGCTTTGCCATGCGAGATGGAAATAACCCGGCCTTCGTCCTCTAATTGATCCATGGATCTGACAAGCATGATCTGTTCTCCTTGAACGCTTTTTCTGTTTATCAGCTTGAGGGCGTTAGATGCAACAAATGAGCAAGAGTGTTGCCCAGTTTAGTCTTACCCCTAGTGGATAAGCACTGCCATACGATACCACTGTGTTGAAAAACCCCGTAAATAAGTTATTTTCCGGTCACGGAATCAGCGGATTTCAGAGCAAAAGGTCTCATTTTTGATCTAGTATTCGGGACTCTCAGGCAATTTTTCCGAATCAACGTACCACCTTTGACAAGCTACCAGAAAGGCTCAAGTCGACTTACCGGTCAAATGACCCAGTAATGGAGAAAGAGTATCCTTTAACTTAGCGTATTCAAGGGTCAAGGCTCGCGCATGTGTTATGGAATATAAAGTGAAAATTTGCACTGATTCATGTTGATCAAAGTTAATTCTCATCTCCGGGAGATAACTCCGTTTCAACTTGCAGATTTGAATATCGGGTCTGGTAAACCAATAATTTCATTGGCTCAAAATGAAAGTGCGATTGGGCCCAGCCCAAAGGCAATTGAAGCTGGTCAGCAGGCCCTTCTTGAAGGGCACCATTATCCCGATGTGAATTGGAAGAAGCTGTGCGAGGCGATCGCAGATGTTCATAATCTGGAATCGGACAAGGTGTTGTGCGGTTGCGGATCCATGGAACTGATCTGTGCCATATCCTCCGCCTATCTGGGTCCTGGGGACAATGCGGTGTCAACGGAATTTGGCTACCTGTTGTTCCGAATGTCAACACGTCTCCAACGGGCGGATGTCAACATGGTTCGCGAAGTCGACCTCACTGTAGACGTTGATTCTATAGTGAGTGCTGTAAACGAACGCACTAAAGTCGTCTTCATTGCCAACCCAGGTAATCCGACGGGGACCTGCATCAGTTCTGAGGAAGTAATCCGTCTTCGCGATAGCCTACCGGAAAACGTCTTGCTGGTGCTTGACGAAGCGTATGGTGAATTCGTAGATATCGGTCGCGAACCGCTGTTTCACCTGGTTGAACGTGACAATACAGTGGTGATCCGAACATTCTCAAAAGCCTATGCTCTAGCCGGTCTTCGTATCGGTTGGGGCGTTTTCCCGGATGCCATAGCCTCGGAAGTCAGAAAGGTGGTTAACCCGGGTACCGTCACTGGTCCCGCGATAGCAATGGCAACAGCTGCAATAAGAGATCAACAACATATGCACACCGTTCTGGATTGCACCTTTTCAGAACGACGACGCTTTACCAGCGCAATCCGTGCTCTAGGATTGGTGGTTTACGACAGTCACACGAACTTCGTGCTCATCCAGTTTCCGTCGGACATTGCCGCCGCAAGTGCGGATGAAGCATTGCATCGCGAAAGTGTGGTGATGCGAGCAATGACTGGTACACCACTGGGTAATTGCCTGCGAGCGACAATCGCCGAGCCCGCCCACATGGAACTGGCAGGAAAAGTTCTCGCGGATTGGGCCTCTGAATATGATCTGAACAATTAGTGGTGTAGAAAAATTGTCTTTGTGGTTTTCCTAAAGGGCGGCAAGATTACTCGTCCCAGGATACCGATGCCGGTGCCAGATGGCATCAACCAGTGCTGGTCGGTGGATTGGATCTGTGTTCAAGTCGCCAATGGCAGATAGTTTCGGGTGCTCAACGTGGTCGACGACGTCAGTCGTGAAGGCGTAGTACAGATAACCGATTTTTCAATCAGTAGGGGCGCCGAGTAAAACACTCAAAAACAACACATGTGTCGCTTCCTTGTTTCAGCCATTGATATTACGACCAAAAATCAGAATAGATGGGCAATTCAGTAAATTAGCAGATACTTATTCAGCACAGTTCGACGTGATTAGAGAAAAGGGTCGAGGGCTTTGAAAGAAACCAGAGAGCGCTGGTCAAACTACAACAAAATCAGTCGTATTCTGGAAAGTACGACCATTAGCGACCCCAAAGGTGTGTAGCGTAAATTAGCAAGGCAAAACGATTACAATCGAAGCAATGGTATCCGGTAAGAAATGCTGCGTAATTAATGGGAAATAATTTCACGCAGTTAATCACGCATAAGTACAAATTACCGTAATTATAGGATTATCTGGTAACTTTGTGCTCTCTGACTCCGCCAACCCAGATTCGAATCCTGGTCCCCCAGCCAAATACACCGTCGGTGTTGTTGTGTCCACTTGATTATTCAGCAATGTCCTCGAAAGTCCCGTGGGTCAAACCTGCCAGTTGCTTTGGGGTTAAACAGAAAACCGAATTGGGTGTTCCCGCCGCAGCCCAGATTATGTCCAAATTCTCTAAATAATGATCAAGAATGACGATAGGTGGCACGCGATGTCCAACAGGAGCAACGCCACCAATCGAAAACCCTGAGTTCGATTTGACAAAGTCGGCATCGGCCCGATAGAGCACGTTGTCAATAACAGCGGCTGCTTTTTGTTCGTCCACGCGATTGTCACCACAGGCTATGATCAGGACAGGCCGCTCATCTGCTTGTCGAAATACAAGTGATTTTGCGATCTGGCGTACTTCGCAACCTATCGCTTTAGCGGCGTCAGCAGCACTTCGCGTAGAGTGTTTGAATTCCACTACTTGGTATTCAGAGCCTAACAGTGTCTGAACGCGACGTGCAGTCTTGTTTTCTGCGGGTTTCAATTAATTTGGCTTGAGTAACAAATTCAGGTTCTGTCACAATACACCACGATCGATCCTTATAGTTATCTTCGTTAGGACACAGCTATCGGCAGGTAGTCATCGTGCAGAATAATTATCAGCTAGTCGAAACCCGGTTACAGGAAAAATGCGATGATGGCTGCACCGTGTGCAATCTGTGCCGGTGGCGCTGTCGGTTGCGACACGGCCAGCGCGGTTTTTGTCAGGCGCATGTGAATCGAAACGGGACGTTATATAACCTTTCTTACGGAATTATCTCTTCAGCAGATGTCGGTCCGATAGAAGACAAGCCGGTTCGTCACTTTCGACCGGGTACCAAGGTGCTTTCGGTTGGCAGCTATGGGTGCAATTTTCGCTGTACGGGCTGCCATAATCTTGAAATATCTTGGGGCGTGGATGCGCTTGACGAATTAGCGCGCGGAGAATCTAAGGCAGCGTTTGTGACTCCCCAGGAGCTGGTACGCGCCGCGATTGGGGCAGGCGTTCAGGGGATCGCATTCACGTATTCTGAGCCGGCGGTGTGGTTGGAATACGTGATCGATGTCTGCGATTTAGCGAGAACTAATGGGCTTTATACGGTTTATGTCAGCAATAGCTTTGTGACTGATGAAGCCTTGGTGCAGCTGGCCGACCGGATCGATGTTCTTTGTTCTGATATCAAGAGCATGGAAGATCAGTTTTACCGGAACATTTGCGGTAAAGCAGAGGTCGAATCTGTTCTTCATGGGATCGAACTGGCTAAAAAATTAGGCATTCACGTGGAAACACGAACCAATGTCATACCGGGGCTGAATGACGATGCGGCAAATCTGCTTCGGATTGCGCACTGGATCAGAGACTATCTTGGGCCGGATAGTCCTTGGCATATCACCCGTTTCTACCCGGCTTACCAGTTAAGTGATCTAGAACCAACACCCCTGAAAACACTTAATGAGGCTCGGCAGCAGGCGCTGATAGCCGGACTTACGAGGGTTTATACCTATGGTGATAAGGGCTGTGATTGTGCGACTGAGAATGCGCCAGTAGAACACATTTTGCCGGGTTGGAAACAACTCCATGCCGTTAACAAATGCAGCCAGGATTGCTGCGGTGATGAAGGAGTTTTGTTGAAGAAATACGAACAGGCAATGAGTGTTGCTTTTGACGCCAATACTGGGCAGGTTCCGCAGCTAGATTTTAGCAATTGATAAAAAGCCTGAATATAGGGTGTAATCGGTTGTAAAATAGAGGTTCACCTTGCGCATGGTCCACTTAAACATTGTGACACCAGACATTCAA
>Ga0187827_10002553_pt1 | contig 24653 bp, 21 predicted proteins | sample ETNtaG_39_FD_167969 | JGI IMG/M metagenome (GOLD analysis project Ga0187827, IMG submission 167969) | Marine microbial and viral communities from oxygen minimum zone, Eastern Pacific Ocean - ETNP2014_SV_150_PacBio MetaG (Illumina Assembly) | ecosystem: Environmental > Aquatic > Marine > Hypoxic... | reverse complement strand
AAAAAATAAATGAAGAAATGGTAAATGTTTTATTACAAAAAAATAAAACTAAATGTATTGGTTTAAGGTTTTTTACCGTTTATGGCGAATGGGGAAGGCCCGATATGCTTATGATGAAATATTTAAAAGCAACTTATGATAAATCAAAAGTTTTTTATTTAAATAACTATGGAAATCATTTCAGAGATTTTACTTACATAAATGATGTATGTAAAATTTTGAAAAAGTTAATTTATTCAAAATTAAAATATAAACATTTAATTATAAATATTTGTTCTAATAAGCCTTTAAAACTTACAAAGATAATTAAAGAAATTGATAATTTAACATTAAACAAGCCTACAATAAAAAAAAGGTCACAACAAAAAGCTGATATTTTAAAAACCCACGGTGACAACAGTTTGGTTAAAAATATTACTGGCATAAAAAAATTTACAGATATTTCGATTGGACTAAAAAATACAGTAGAATGGTATATAAAAAATAAAAATACGATTAATTATTAATTCACAATTTATTAAATAAACTTTCATAACCTAGGATATTTTTTCTTAAGGTAAATCTTTTAATGTTTTTTTTTGCCAATTTTGTTTTTAAAAAGTATTTTTTTGGATTATTGTAATATTCTTCAATTTTGCTTGCCAGATCGAATGAATTTCCATTATTAAATATTGTTCCACATTTTCCATTAAGTAAAATTTCATTTATTCCACCATGACTTTGAGAACAAATTACCGGTATTCCATGATTTATAGCTTCCACAACGGAATTCGGAAAACCCTCAAAATACGATGTGTTAACATATAAATTAGATGATTTTAAAATTGGTTTAACATCTTTTAAAAATCCAAAATATTTTATTTTACCATATATATTTAGCCTTTCCGAAAGTTGTTTGAGTTTTAGCTTCTCTATTCCACTACCAGCAATTAACAATTTATAATTTTTAAACTTTAAAAGACTTAGAGCTTGAAAAAGAACATCTAGTCCTTTTTCTCTTGTTAATCTACATACGGTAGAAATTATCAAAGTTCTATTTTTTTTATAAATTTTTTTACTACTTTGAAAGGAATTTATTATGGATGGTGGAAAAATTATTTCCGCCTTGAGCTTATACTTATTCTTAAAGTGTTTGCTTATATTTGCCGAATGACAAACAATTGCGTCAGATAAATTGTATAATAAATAAATTAATAATTTAATAATATTTTTTTTTACAAGGTCAATAAAACCAAAATATATGCTTAATTCCATTAAAGGAGTTCTTTCAACTAAAACTATTTTTAAATTTTCTAAATTTCTAAGAAAAATTAAAGATAAAATATTTGTGTAATGTATATTAGATACAAAAATATTTTTTTGGTATTTTTTAGAAATCAATGACTTAGCAATTTCCAAGACCTTTGGCATAGCAAAGAAGGTTTTATTTGATTTAATCTTGTAAACATTAATGCCAATTTTCTTAAATTCTTTGTCGTAGGAACAATTTTTTAAACAAATTATTGAAATATTATATTTTTTTTTTTTTAAACCTTTACATAATTTAAAAATTGAATTGCCAGCACCTCCAATTCCAAATTTAGATAAAAAAATAATTAGATTTATTTTCATTTTATTCAACTTATTCAACTATAAGAATGAATTTTTAGTAATTTTTTATTTGAGCAAAGTCTGCACTGTGAAATTTTTACAATTTTTGACATTTTCATGAATAATATTTTAACTTGCGATTAGTATAACAAATTAATTATCTTTAATTATCTTTAACATAATCTAATATACCCAATCAATTTAAAATCTTGTAATGAAAAATATATTTATATTTTTTTTTAAATATTAATTGTTTTTGTTTTATGAATATAAAGATCTTGAAAATAAATGATTTTTCTTATGCTGATGATTTAGCCAGTTTACATGCTAAGAACATTATCGGAAAGTCGTCAAATATTGGTGTTGATTTTTTATCAAAAGTTTACCAAACATTTTTGCAAGACAGAAATATTAGAATATGGATTTTGTTTCATAATGGAAAAGCTGTAGGCTTTTTATGCGGATGTATTAGAAACAAAGAAATTTATAAAAAATTTTTGTTTAAAAACTTTTCTTTTCTAATTTTTCTTTTTTTAAGAAATATATTAAATTTGTCTTTTATAAAAGATGCTTATGGTTTAATTATTTTATTTTTAACTGCTAAAAATTTTTCTTCGGGTAAATCTGAGCTTCTTTCTATTGCAATATCTAAGAATTTTCGAAAAAAATATTATGGAAAAAAACTAATACGAAAATTAGAATTTTATCTAAAAAAAAAAAATAAAAAAGAATATATTGTAAAACTTGAATTCAATAATAAAAGGGCAATTAATTTTTATTTATCAAATAAATTCAAACAAACGTTAAAAACTAATTATCCTTTATATGAAGTAATTTATTTAAAAAAAAAACTATAATTCACAATTTATTTCATGTTTCTTTTTTAGATATAAAACGTAAATATTTCCATCATACAATTTACAATAATTTTCTTTTTCTATTTTAATTTTTCTTGTAATGGGATTCAGTTTTTCTAAAACAATCATTTCTGGTTTTTTAAAATTTATTAATTTGTATTTCATAAATTTTCGTTGCAGCCTATCAAATTCTTCATTAGGAATAGCTGATTGTTGACTGTACATTGGTGAACTTGAGAGAATGAATGCTTTTACATTTGGTTCAAAATTTTTTGAACCCTTAAAAGTATTTAATGAATTTGCCATATATCTAGCAGCAAAAAAAGTTCCTACATTAGGGTTATAATATCTCCATCCTTTTTTTTCATTTTTTAAATAATTGATAAAATCTTTTTCATTAAGATTTAGAAATTTAAAATTTTTAATTAAATCATTTTCAATCATATCATTTGTTTTAGGTGCCCACATTCCATTTATTAAACTTAAATATTCGATTTCATTTAATATTGCCCAAATCATCAATTCATTATCAAAAGTTAATAACGATATATCTTTAATAAAAATATTTTTACTATTAATTAAATTTTTCGTGATTTTTTGAAATTCTATTCTTCTATCTTTGTAAACTTGATTATTAAAATTTTCTTTCTTTTCATAATAAAAATTTAAATAATAAATACTGATTAGCAAAAAAATTAAAATATTGGTCAATAATAGTTTTAGATTTAATTTTAAATAATGTTTAATTAATACAATTAAAAAAACTATAAAAAATATAAAGGCCCAAACAAATATTGCATTATTAAAATGATATAATAATCCTGATTTAGGTGAAATTAGAATAAAAAAAGTAGGGGAAATAATTGTGCTTAAAAAAATTATAAAAAAAATATTCACTAACTTAGCATATTTAACTATTTTTTTATTAGAAAAATAAACACACAATATTGATAGAAATAATATTAATAAAAATTTTAATTTAATATATTGATCAAAATAATAATTTATTAATTTACTTTTTTTTTCAATGTTAAGAGCAAATAAAGCTGCACGCTCAGTATTATCACTTTCATGAAAAATTAAATTAATTATAAAAGGAGAGATAGTTATTAAGAAAATTAATATTGAAATTAAAATGTATTTGTAATTGCTAAATAATTTATTAGCAATTTTTAATTTATACTTATAAATTAAGAAAAATAAAAAAGCTAAAAATTCAATTATAAAAAAATAGTAAAAACTAGAAAGAGAAAATCCCAATATTAATCCAAGAACAGCTAATCTTTTTTTTTCAAAAATTATCGTATTATCCATAAAAACAAGCAAGTATATGAATAGAAAAAGATATAAAGATGACGCAAGTGGTCTATGCACCCGTAGAGAAAAAAATTCGGTTTGAAGTAAATTTAAATATGGAAAACTTTCTAAGTTAGTAATTACTGTTATGGCTGGTATCATAAAAAAAAGTAGACTTAAAAAAATTGATTCATTTTCTGAAAAAAAATGAGAAAAAATTTTATAAAAAATAATTAGAAAAACAAATATTCCAATAAATTCCATTATAATTATTCCAGCAAAATTAAATATTTTAAAAAAAATTGCGTGAAAAATAAGAGAGCCAACGGGAAGAGGTATTGATTTTAAATTATTAATATAAGGGTCAAAAGAATTGTTAAATTCAAAAAAAGCAAGATATTTTGTATATGGATACCAATAGTGGCCATCAGCGACACTTTCAAAAATAATTCTAACTGATAAGTTTTCATTGAAAAAATAGAATGAAAGGATCCATTTCGATAAAAAAAGTGATATTGATAAAATCAAAATTTTATTAATATTTTTATTTCTAAACAGTGTCATTAAAATAAGAATACTTATTAAAAGTTTTAAATGAAAGCTTTTGTTGAAAGTTAAATGAAACTATTAACAATTTTATTTGTATAATGTAGTATTTTTTATTAGTAGTATTTTTTATTAGTAGTATTTTTTATTAGTAATATTTTTAAAAAATATAATTAATTTTTTATCAAAATTCATGAAAATTAAAAATTGTAGAAATTGTAAAAGTGACAAACTTTTAAACTTGTTTAGTTTGGGAAAAATGAGTTTTACAGGAAAATTTTCGAAAAGTTTTTTGTATAATGTTCCAAAAGCACATCTTAATCTTTTAATGTGTAAAATATGTAAACTTGTTCAGCTCGATAGAAATTTTAATTTAAAATATTTATATGGAAATGAGTATGGCTACAGAACGGGTATAAATAAAACAATGACTCGCCATGTCAAGAAAATCGTTAAAACAGGTGAGGCCTTAGTAAATTTAAAGGCAAATGATCACGTAGTAGATATTGCAAGTAATGATGCAACACTCTTAAATTTTTACAAAAAAAATATTATAACTGTAGGTGTTGACCCATTAGTAAATAAATATAGAAGTTACTACAAAAAAATTAATCATAAAATTTCAAATTTTTTTCAAATTAAAGATATAAAAAAATTAAGATTAAAAAAAAAATTTAAAATAATTTCTGCTTTATCAGTTTTTTATGATCTTAGGAATCCCAATAAATTTCTTCGGCAAGTAAAAAAAATATTAGATGAGAAAGGAATTTTTATTTTAGAACATGCCGATCTGTTCTGCATTATAAAAAATAACATATTCGATACTGTTTGTCATGAACACTTAGGTTTTTTTTCATCAAAGGTTATTATAAAAATGATTAAAGATAATGGATTAAAAGTTTTTAATCATGAATATAATGATATAAATGGAGGAAGTTCTCGTTATTATATTTGCCACAAAACTGCAAATTATAAAGTCAACAAAAATAATATCAAAAAAATTTTATTAAAAGAAAGAAAAATTGGACTACATTCAAAAAAAACTTTTACTAGTTTCTATAATAAAATCTTACTTCAAAGAGCCAAACTTAAAAAAATTATCAAAAAAATAAAAAGTAAAAAATTAACTATTCATGGCTATGGTGCCTCAACCAAAGGTAACGTTCTGTTACAATTTTATAATATTGGAAATAAAGACCTAAGTTATATATCTGATAGAAATCCGTTAAAATATAATTTATTTACACCTGGTACAAAAATAAAAATTATTTCTGAAAAATTTTCAAGAAATTTAAAACCTGATTATTATCTAGTTTTACCATGGCACTTCAAGAAAGAGATTTTATTTAGAGAAAAAGAAATGAAAAAAAAAGGTACGAAATTTATTTTTCCACTTCCAAAAGTAACTGTAATTTAATGGATAATATCACCATTTTACTAAGATCGGTTTTACATTATTTATATTTGTGCTAATAAAAAATTAAATAAATTTATAAACAAATGGACTTATCAGTTATACTGCCAACATATAATGAAAAAAATAACATAGTTGATTTGGTAAACCAAATATTAGAAGTAATAAAAAATATAGAAAACAAAGAAATTATAATTGTTGACGATAATAGCCCAGATGGAACTTATTTAACTTGCAAAACAGCTTTTGAAAAAAATAGTGAAATTAAAATCCTTTTAAGGGAGAATAATAGAGGTTTAGCTAATTCAATCATAGAAGGAATTAAAGCTTCTAATGGAAAAAAGATCATAGTTATGGATACTGATTTTACGCATGATCCAAAAATGATTCCTCAATTAATCTACCTGAATAAACTATACGATATAATAAGTTGTTCACGTTATTGTGCAGGCGGGTTAATGGAAAATAAAATACATTTTTATTTAAGTTTTATTTTTAATTTATTACTAAGAATTATTTTAAAAACTCAAATTCAAGATAACCTGGGTGGTTACTTTTGTGTCAAAAAAACCGTGTTAGATACTTTGCCCATAGATAAAATTTTTTTTGGTTATGGAGAATATTTTTTTAGACTATTATTTTTTGCACAAAAGAAAAAATATACAATTATTGAAATACCTGCTTTTTATAGGACAAGACATAGAGGAAAATCAAAATCCAATTTTTTATTACTTTTATATAAATATTTTTTTGAAGCAGTAAAACTACGATTCAATCTATATAAATAAAAGATTCTAAGAGATTGTATAATTTTATTTTAAGAAGAATAATAGGAATAAAAAATGATGATACCTTGGGCTAAGCCAGATTATTATGGTTACGAAAAAAAATATCTTAATCAAGCTTTAAAATCTACATGGTTATCAGATGGTAAATTTGTTAAAGATCTTGAAAGTAAAGTTTGTCAATTTGTTAATTCGAGATTTGCAATTTCTGTTACAAGTGCCACATCCGCTCTACATTTGGTATACTTGGCATTGGAATTAAAAAGAGGAGATGAAATAATCATTCCCGGGTATGGTTACTTAGCTGCTGCTAATATAGCATTACAAATGGGATTAAAACCAGTATTTGTAGACATTGATTTAGAAACTTTTTGTGTAACTTCAAAAAATATAGAAAAAAAAATTACAAATAAAACAAAATTGATCGTCGTATTTAGTACTTATGGTAATGTTTGTGATTTGGGTCCAATAATAAAAATTGCAAAAGATAAAAAAATACCTGTTTTGGAAGATGCAGCAGAATCTTTTGGATCATTATATAAAAACAAACGATCTGGAACGTTAACAGACATAGGCATATATAGCTTTCAGGCAACCAAAACAATTACTACTGGAGAAGGAGGAATGGTTGTTACAAATGGGAATAAAAATTTTATAGATAGATTAAAGTCTTATAGAAGTCACGGCATTAAAGATAAAAGATACTATCATTACTTTCCAGGTCATAATTTTAGATTAACCAATATACAAGCTGCTATTGGTTGTGCTCAGTTAAAAAAAATTAACGAAATTATTTTCGAAAGAAAAAGAATTTATAATTATTATAATAATCTTTTTAAAAATATTGATGGTTTAAAATTGCAAATATTTTCCCCAAAGGTAAAACCAGTGATCTGGACATTCGCTATCGTTCTTGATCCAAAAGCATTTATTAATAGAGATATAATTATTAAAATTATGAAAACCAAGGGCATAGAAACAAGAAATGGCTTCTATTCTCCAAATCGTTTACCTCTTTATAGAGGATGTAATACATCTAATTTAAGATATTCGGAAATACTTTCAAAAAATATTATTTGTTTACCTTTTTTTGCAAGTTTAAAAGAAAAAGAAATGAAATATATTACCAAAACTCTCTTAAATTTGAAGAGATGATTAAAAATTAAGGTTTAGAGTAGTTAAGATTTAAAAATTATTAAATGAATGATGTTATTATTATTGTTCCAACTTTAAATGAAAAAAAAAATATTAATATTTTATTTGAAAAATTAAAAGAAACAAAAATAGCATCTGATATTCTATTTATTGATGATAATTCTAGTGATGGCACACAGGAGTTAATAAAGGAGTTGATAAAAAAACATCAAAGCGTCAATTGTATATTTAGGCCTAAAAAGATGGGCGTTGGTTCTGCCCACAAAGATGGTCTCATTTGGTCTTACAAAAAAAATTATAAAACAATTATCACGATGGATGCAGACGGAACACACGATCCGAAATATTTTAAATTTATGATAGAACAATTAAATAATTTTGACATTGTTACTACTAGTAGATTTTTAGAAAAAAATTCTTTAGCAGGTTGGCCATTTTTTAGGGTTTTCTTGACAACCTTAAGACATTTAACAATATCTTTTTTGTTATCAATGTCATACGACTCTTCCGGAGCTCTGAGGTGTATAAACTGTCAAAAGATTTCTTTAAGTGATTTAATTTTATCAAAAAATAATAGTTACACTTACTTTTGGGAAAGCATTTTTATTTTGCATAAAAAGAAATATCGTATTGGACAAATACCTATCCAACTCCATTATAGAAAAATTGGCTCTTCAAAAATGCAACTAAAAGATATTTTTTTTGCAATTTATTATTTGATAATTGTTTTTTTTAAAAAAATTTTAGGTAAATATAATTATAAATAATTTAATGAACAGTTTAGTAAGTGTAATAATGCCATATTACAATAAAAAGAATTTTTTTTTTAAATCTATAAATTCTGTATTGAATCAAACGCATAGTAAACTTGAGATTATCATTATATATGACGATCAAAACAGGAACGATCTAAAATACATTAAAAATTGTATTAAAAATGATTTGAGAGTTAAAATAATATTTAATGATAAAAATGAAGGCGTAGCCTATTCAAGAAATAAAGCGATATCAATAGCTCAGGGAGAATATGTAGCATTTTTAGATTGCGATGATTTTTGGGAAATTAACAAAGTAGAAGTACAACTGAATTTTATGTTTACTAATGATTATGATTTTTCCCATACAACATATCGGATCATAAACTATAATGAAAAAATAATTGGCACAATTAAAGCTAAAAAAAAATTAAAATATAAGGAATTGCTGAAATCTTGCGATATAGGTCTGTCTTCCGTAATTCTAAAACGCAACTTATTAAATGATATAAAATTTCCCGATCTCAAAACAAAAGAAGACTTTGTTTTGTGGTTAAGTCTTGCTAAAAAATCGGTTAATCTAGTTGGCCTTGATAAACCTTTAATGTTTTGGAGGCGGGTTCCTAATTCATTATCAAGCTCAACATTACAAAAGTTGAAGGATGCATTTAAAGTATATTATGTATATGAGAAGAAAATTTTTTTTTATTCAATTTTCTGTGTAATTAGATTATCTGTTTATGCATTGTTTAAAAAAATAAATTTATTATCAACATTTTTTAAATTATAAAAATAATGAAAGAACTTACCCTTGTAATTCCCGCAAAAAATGAAGCAGAGTGTTTGCCAGAAGTTTTAAATGAACTGAAAAATTTTGATTGTAAAAAAATTGTTATTATTCCTAAAACCGATTTAGATACACAAAACGCTGTAAAAAATTTAGATTGTAAAATTGTTATTCAAGATGACGATGGTTTTGGAAGAGCTTTAATACAAGGTATTAATGAAACTGAAACAAATTTTCTATGCATATTTAATGCAGATGGTTCAATGGATCCCAAATATCTTAAAAATATGTTTAACGAGTTATCAAGCAATTGTGATTTTGTATTTAATAGTAGATATGTAAATGAAGGAGGCAGTGATGATGATACTTTTTTGACATATATTGGAAATAAAATAATTACATTTATTTGCAATTTATTGTTCAAGCTAAATATTTCGGATGTATTATTTACTTATGTCATGGGTAAAACGTCAGCATTTAAATCTCTTAATCTTGGAAGAAAAGATTTTTGTTTTTGTATTGAGTTACCAGTGTTGGCTAAATTTAAAAAATATAAATTCATTTCAAAACCCAGTTATGAGAGATCAAGAATATCTGGTAGAAAAAAAGTTAATGAATTTAAAGATGGATTTTTAATGTTATTATGTATATTGAAATTGTTTATACTTAGAAAATGAAAAAAAAAGTTGCCTTAATAACTGGAATCACTGGTCAAGATGGATCATACTTGGCGGAATTGCTCTTAAAAAAAAAATATAAAGTACATGGGGTAATTAGAAAATCTTCCTCTTTCAATACAAAAAGAATCGATCATCTTTATATTGACCCACATAATAGAACTAACTTTTTTTTATATTATGGAGATCTTACAGACAGTAACAGCATTTATAATTTAATACACAATATCAGACCAAACGAAATTTATAATTTAGGAGCACAAAGTCATGTAGGAGTTTCTTTTGAAAATCCCGAATATACTGCCGAAGTTTCTGGCATTGGAACTTTAAGAGTTTTAGAGGCAATACGTTTTTTAAAAATGAAAAATATTAAATTTTATCAAGCAAGCACATCTGAGCTATTTGGGGAAAAATACAAACAAAAAATTTTTAATGAACAATCAAAATTTCATCCAAAGTCACCTTATGGTGTGGCAAAATTATATTCTTACTGGATAACTTCGGTTTACAGGGAAGCTTACGGTTTATTCGCCTGTAATGGAATTCTATTTAATCATGAAAGTCCAAGAAGAGGAGAAACATTTGTAACAAGAAAAATAACTAGATTTTTAACTCGGAAAAAACTTGGTTCAAATGAAATACTTTATTTGGGCAATTTAGATGCGAAGAGAGACTGGGGACATGCTAAAGATTATGTGGAGATGCAGTGGAAAATATTGCAACAAAAAAAACCTGAAGATTATGTTATTGCATCAGGAGAAACTCGTACAGTGCGTGAATTTATTAATACAGCGGGAAAATTATTGAACATGAAAATATATTGGACCGGAAAAGGTTTAAAAGAAATTGGATATATTTATGAAAACGATAAAAAAAGAACGATTATCAAAATAGACAAAAAATATTTTAGGCCAAATGAAGTTGACTATCTAAAGGGAAGTTCCAAAAAAGCTTATAAAAAATTGAATTTTAAGCCAAAATATTCATTCATTAATCTCGTTAGAGACATGATAGATGAAGATCTACTTTTGGCCCAAGAAGAGTTAAATAATAAATATTGATACATATAATGAATATAGTAGGAATTGTTATTGCTGCTCTGTTTATTATAACAATATCAAATTTTGTATTTATAAAGTTCGATGTCTTAATTGATCGAACAAACATATCAAATCATAAAAGTTTTATTAATGGACACAAAACCACATCTCTTTCGGGAGGTTTTGTTTTTTTTTTAATACTAGTTTTTTTTTTACCTGAAAATTATCAATATTTTACTATTTTAATTTTTTTTATTTTTTTAACAGGATTATTATCTGATCTAGATATTTTGCACTCTCCGTTTTTTAGGATTACATTTCAGACAATCATAATTGTAGTATATCTATTTTTATTTGATAATTTTGTATCTTCAATAAGAGTAGATTTTTTTGACAATTTATTAAACATTTTTTTTATTAAATTATTTTTTACTTCATTTTGTATATTGGTTTTAATTAATGGAACTAATTTTATTGATGGAGTTAATACTTTGGTAGTAGGTTATTTTATTTTAGTTGCCTCAAATGTACTTTATTTAGCAGAAGCTAGAAATTTGGATTTAGACATATTATTAGTTTCTACGTGTCTAACTTCTTTGGTGGTTATATATATATTTAATTTTTTTGGAAAAATATATTTGGGGGACGGGGGAGCTTATCTAATAAGTTTTGTTGTTGGAGTTATATTAATCAAGTTTTCTAATGATAATTATTTAGTGTCACCCTATTATATTGTAGCTTTATTATGGTATCCAGCCTATGAAAATTTATTTTCTATAATAAGGAAGAAAATTTTAAAAAAAAATCCATTAGCGCCTGACAATGAACACTTGCACCAATTTATTTATTTATACTTAGATAAATCATTTAATATTAATAAAAATTTTTCTAATACTCTAACGGGTATATTAATCTGCTTTTATAATTTATTTTATTTCTTATTTATTTTTGATGAAATTCATCAAACAGAAACATTGGCATATTCAATTATTTTTAACGTTTTATTCTACAATCTTTTATATTTTTTGTTAAGAAAAAAACTATTTAAAAATAAATAAAATGGTTAAATATTTTTTATTATATTTTTATTTAATATTAATTACATCTTCTATTTTAGGTTATGGTTTTTTATTAGCTCAATTTTTGAATAAAAATCTACCAAAATATAATTTGGGATATGTCGGAATATTAGGTTTATTGGCTCTTGTAATTCTATCTTATACTACAATTTTCTTTACTAAACATGATTATGTTCACAATTTAATGGTTCATGCCATTGGTTTGATTTCTTTTGCGTTTTTTTTTTGTAAATTAAAATTGAATAAAGATTATATTTTATTAATTGTTTTAATTTTTCTTCTAAGTTTGTCATTGTTTATTCTAAAAAATCATGACGATTTCTCCAATTATCATCTCTCATATTCTTTAGGACTAACCGAAAATAAAATTCAATTAGGTTTAGGAAATATTGGTCATGGCCCCAGACATCATTCATCGGTATTTTATTTAAATTCTTTGATTTTTTTGCCATACATCAAATTTTATCTTTTTCATTCAATTGGTTTAATTACGCTGACTTTTGTTAATTTTATATGCTTGGGTTTTATATTGGATAAAAAAGAATTTAAAAGTTTTGATCACATATACATTTTTTATTTATTAGTTTTTGCATACATCAATGTAAAATTTTATAGACTCGGAGAGTATGGTACCGATATTGGAGCACAATTAATCATTCTAATTTTAATTCCTTTATCTTTATTAGCAATAAGAAAAAAAATAAGCAAATTTGAATTTGAAAGTAATATTCAGTTAGTAATTTTATTAATATGTTATGTTGTAACAGTTAAACCATACTTTGTGGTGTACTCTCTATTTTTGTTTTTATTTTTAATACTATTTTATAAGAAAAATTACTTTATTAAATTATTCTTCCTTAGCAGAACAACTATTATTGCAGCTTTTACATTTGTATTATTTTCATTAGTGAATTTATCTTATACAGGTTGTGTAGTTTATCCTTTAAAAGAGACCTGTTTTTCACAAAAAATTCCTTGGTCACTTAGCAAAAAAGAAGTTCAAAAAATGAAGGTATGGTTTGAATTGTGGTCAAAAGGTGGGGCGAGCCCCCCTCATAGGGTTGAAAAACGAAAAGAATTTAAAGAATATATAGAAGGATTTAACTGGCTCAAGGGTTGGATTGATACTTATTTTTTTAATAAAGGTCTTGAAAACTTGTTATCAATTTTATTTTTATCAGTTTTATTTATAATAATTTTTTATCGGAATAAAAAAAAATTTCCCGAAGCTTTTGACAAAAACATATATAAAGTTTTATTTGTTATATTAATTTTATTTAGCGAGTGGTTTTACAAACACCCAACACTTCGGTATGGAGGTTATAGTTTGTTAGCATCTTTAATATTTTTGCCAACATCCTTGTTTTTGTCTAATTCACCTATTAATAAAAAAACAAAAAAAAAAATAATTGCTACATTTGTAATAACTTCTTTGTTAATTTTTAATGCAAGGAATATAATAAGAATAGATAAAGAAATAAAAGTATATAATTCAAGTAGTTTTCCATTTTTTTATGTTCCAAAAGGAGATTCTGAATTAATTAGCTTAGAAGAAAATATAAAAGTTTATTTTCATAAAAATATTGATGCATGCTGGGCAACAAAGACACCCTGCGTAGGTGGATCTGATTTAAACATAAAGGTAAAAAAAATACTTGGATTTAATGTATTCCTTGTTAAAAATAAAAAATTAAAATGATTTATAATTAAAAATTTTTTTTAAAATATAAATGAAAAAATTAAAAAAATCTTTTAAAAAGAATCATACTTCCATCATTTTACCCTTGTACAATGAAGAAATCAGATTGGATTATTCTTTTGAAATAATAGAAAAATTCTTAAAAAAAAATAGAAAAATTTTTTTTGAAATTATTTTTGTTAATGATGGAAGTACAGATCAATCAAAAAATAAGATACTTCAATTTATAAAGCAAAATAAGAAAAAAAATTTTAACGCTAAAATAAAGCTAATTTCTTATACAAAGAATATGGGCAAAGGTTATGCAATAAAAAAAGGAATATTTATTTCTAAATCAAAATGGATTTTAACATGTGATCTTGACATGTCAGTTTTACCTGGGCAATATTTGACTTGGAAAAAAAGAAAATTAATTAAAGACGCAAATTGCGCATATATTGCATCTAGAACTCACAAAAATTCAAAAATTAAATCTAAATTCATCAGAAGAAGATTAGGTGGTTTTTTAAAATTAATTCTTTTTAATTTTTTTAGTCTTAAAGTTTCAGATACCCAATGTGGTTTTAAAGTTTTTCACTCCAGCTATATTAAAAAAATATTTAATGAAATTAGATGTTATGATTACGCATTTGACGTAGAAGTTATGTTGTTGATGAATAAAAATAATATAAAAATTATCGAATTACCAGTTTCATGGGAACATAGGTCAGGCAGTAAGGTGCGTATAATGCAAGATTCGGTTAAGTTTTTTTTAGATTTATTAATTTTAAAAAGAAGATTTTCAAGATAATAGAAAAAATAACTTCACATTAAAAAATGTTTCGTTATATAAATCTTTATTAAGTTAATATTTCTATACTTTCAATTAAAAGTCCTAACCTTCTAGCATCTGGTGATTGAAATAGTTCTAGTGGAGAAACGGGATTATTAATTTTAAATTTAATATAATGGGTATCTTCAGTTATTAATTCTTTTTTTAATTTTAGTTCAATTGAATTTTCATTTAATTCATTAATATTCTTCAAAGAGAATTTTTTGATAAATATATCATTCACATAAACAGTAAAATTAATTGGTTTATCTTTTTCAGTGATCAACGATCCTAATTTAATTTTAATTATATAATCTTCATTTGTTTTGTTATTAAATCTGAAAAGTAAAGTCGAAATATTACCTTCGGTCCATATACCGTGATTGGGTGAGTGAAAGCTATGTGTCCATCCGAATCCATGCACGGCTTGCTCATCTTGAAAATTAAAGATCATTTTTTCTTTCTCAGGTAATACTAACGGATCATATTTATTTAGTTCCTTTTTATCAAAATCTGTCATTTCATTTTTATTACCTGAAACAACAACCCAAACATTATCCCTGAAGAAAAAGCCAATGTTTTTGTTTTTAAATAAATACTTTAAATTTCTCAAATGATTTTTATTATCAATTGCAAATATTGTTTTTTTTTCAATAATACCTTCATCGAATGATTTATATAAATTAGATCTGCTAATAGATGCTATTTTTCTATTATATCTTCCATAAGTTGCGATATCCGTGCTTTTAATATTTTTTGAGAGTAATATTTCTCTTAAGGACATAAGAAAATGTGTTTCGTTATTTAAATATGTAGTTCTTAAAATTTGATTTTTTTGACTTAATTTATCCCAAAATAAATAATCCATTTCTTTTTTTTCTTTTTTAAACGCATTTGAGTTGAAATAATTTTTTAAACCAAAAGAAGTATCGATTATCTGTAAAGAGAATAATAAAATTAAAATATATAATGAATTTTTTTTTGAAAATTTGTTATGAATTATTAATATTGATCCTAAAAAAATCAAATAATATACTGGCCAAAATAATCTTCCTGAAGCTCTAACGATGCTCAATATTCCGTATATATATTTAGGTAATTCAATTTCAAAAAGTAAATTGTTCGCAAATGAAATTTTGTTAGTTAATGCAATCAGCGAAAACAAAATTATTATTAAATAATAAGGTCTATATTTTTTGTTTTTAAATTCAGTAAAATTAAAAAAAATATAAAAAATAACAATTATTGAAAGAAAAATACCTCCAATTCCTAAATAGCCAAATCCTTCAACACTCCCTGTACCTTTGAGAATTTTTGGCATAAATAAAGACCAATTAATTATACCGTTCGGTGTTGCAGCAAATGGATTAATTATACTTGCTAAATTTAATTTATAGTATCCATAGCCATATCCCAAGGCATCAGTAAACGGTACTTCAAAATATCCCAAAATATACATGTTTATAAATAAGAAAATGAAAGGTAAACTAATTTGTGCAATTAATTTTTTAAAATTAAAATTAATTAAATGGTCATTCAAAACAAATAAGAAAAACATTCCGAGCAAAATAATTGTAAAATAAAAATGAACTAGTGCAGACAACGAAATTAATGTAGTCCAATAAAATGTCTTCTTAGATAATTCATTTTTTATTTCTATATAAAATCCTAATAAAATAAGCCAATGTGCCGAAAGCGACAAATGTAGCGTAATTTTATTAAACAAAATCGGTGATAGCAGAAAAAATAGTGAAGCAATTATTGAAAAAGTTAAACTTTTTGTATGATGATAAACAATGAGAAATGAAATATATGATTGTAAAAAAAAACAAATAAAAATCCATAAACCAAAATAGTGAAAATTGTTTGGAAGAAAATTTCCAAATAGTTTAAATACAATAGAAAGCAACGGAATTGATCCAGAAAAAGCAATTCCACTTGCTAAATCCATTCCATAGTTAGGATTATTACCAATAGGAAATTGCCAAATATCGTTTTTGTAATATTTCCAAGTAACTAATTCTGCCGTCATGTCATGTGATCTCAACCAATCGGCGTTGGTAAAAGATATATGATCAAATCCAAAAATATATATTGTGGTTATAAGACCTAAAAAAATATATAATAATGGAATATTTATATTTTTTCCTATCATATGAAATAACTTTACAATTATTTGAATTAATATAACTAAATCTTTATGTATAAAAAAGATGCATTTAAAAAGCTAGACGCAAAATATAACACACATTTATATACTGGTTTGCTGGGATATGCCATGAGATATTCTCATAGACAACTTGAAAAGTTTAATGGAAAGAAAAAATATTCTAAAATTTTGGAAATAGGAGCTGGCAGCGCTCCCCACATAGATTATTTAAAGCATGAGCATGACGAATATTTCATAGCCGAAACATCAAATACTGCATTAGAATTTTACAAAAGAATGAAAAATGTTAAAGCTTATTCTTATAATGGAGTAAATTTGCCATTCGAAGATAATTTCTTTGATAGAATAATTATCTCACAATGTTTGGAGCACGTAAATGAACCAGAAAAATTTTTGTTTGAAATGGTGAGTAAATTAAAAAAAGGCGGAGTGCTCTCAATATCTTTGCCAACAGATCCGGGATTATTATGGAGATTAGGTAGATTATTCATTAAATATTTTATTGTTAGGAGAACATATAATGTTTCCAAGGAAGAATATGAATATATTAATGCAACCGAACATATAAATTCAATTTTTACTTTAATTAATTTAATAAGATATAATTTTAAAAATCAAATTGAAGAATATTATCTTCCGTTCAGAATTAAATTACTGGACATAAATTTATTTTATAATGTACATATTACTAAAATTGGGGATTAGACTTCATTGGAGAGTCATGTTTTAGATTTACTGACTTTTTCATAATTTACTAATTTTTTAGCATGAATATAAATTTCTTTTCAAAAAAAAATAGATTAAAAAAAGAATCTTCCACATCAGAATTAATTGAAAGAGGTTTTGCTCCGCAAAATGGTAAAATAGATGTACTGTTAATTAATCCACCATCATCGATTACCAAAAGATACGGAAAGAAAAATTTAGGGGAAATCGGTGGAGATTTAATTCCTCTCGGCATGGCAAACCTTGCGGCGTACATAAGAGAAAAAGGTTATGGGGTTGGGGTTATTGATTGTCCTACACTAAAAATAGATAACGAAAAAGTATATGAAATAATTCTTCAAAAAGATCCTGCAATTATTGGTTTTTCTACAACAACTTATGCTTTATCTAGGGCAATAGAGCTTGCACGGAAAATTAAAAATAAATTACCAACAAAATTGACAGTTGTGGGAGGTTCGCATGCCAATGTTGCAGGAATTGAAACTGCAAATCAGTATGATGTTTTTGATATTATTGCATATGGCTTAGACGGTGAATATATTTTACATGAAATTGTACAAAAATTTTCTGAAAAAAATTTTAATAGAAATCAATTTATGACAGATTTTACAATGCTAGAAAATATAAAGGGAATTATCTATAAAAAAAATAATATTACAATTCGAAATTCTCCAAGGGAAAATATTGAGAATTTGGATAAATTGCCATTACCGGCAAGAGATTTATTTCCTATGGAAAAATATATACCTCTTCCAAATCAGTATAAAAAGCTACCTTTAACTAACATGGTTGTTATTAGAGGATGCCCTTATTTTTGTACTTTTTGTGATCAGGCGAGCACTGGAGCCCGCAGAAGAAGTCCGCAAAAAGTTATAGAAGAAATAAAGGAATGTGTTGAAAAATTTGGAATTAAAGAAATATCTTTTTGGGATGATACGATGAGTTATCACAAAAAATGGATGAAAGAATTTCTTGATCTGCTGATTAGAGAAAAATTGGATTTATGTTGGTCCTGTTATGCGGCTGTTAATACTGTGGATAAAGATTTACTTAAATTAATGCGTAAGGCAGGATGTTGGAATATTTTTTATGGCTATGAAACTGCTAATGATGATTTAGCAAAAAATATACAAACAAATAAAAAAAATAGAGATTTTGAAAAAATGAAGCAAGTGGCACAATGGACTAAAGAAGCAGGAATAGAGGTAAGAGGTTCTTTTTTAATTGGATTGCCTGGAGAAACTCCAGAATTGGCCAGAAAAACGGTGCGAAATGCGATTGATCTTGATCCCGATTATGCTCAGTTTACTTTAGTTTGTCCTTACCCTGGCACCAAGTTGGCAAAAGAAATTGAGGAAGGCAAGTGGGGAAAATTTGTTTCCCGTGATTTAGAAGAATATCAATGCTGGAATGTTACTTGGTTGCCATTTGGTTATAATAGTATTAAGGAATTAAAAAATATGGAACGTTATGCGTTCAGAAAATTTTATTTGAGACCAAGTTATATTTTTAAAAGAATTATGAAAATCAGAAGTTTTGAAGATGTAAAAAGATATTTCAAAGGTGGCAAAGCTCTAGTAAGGGCGTTTTTATAAATCTATCAATAAATTAAGAGAGAGAGGATAATCGTAAATAATTTTAATAAAACTTATGAAGATAAAAATCAAGGTGAACAAATTCAGGAGAGTTTTTTTAAAAAATATTTTTTCATCATTATTATTTTTATCCTTCATAAAACATGATTTATTTTTTCGCCACTACAACAAGATAAAATTAAGAAAAAATAAAAATTTTATTTGGTATTTAAATAGTGACGATTAATGATTTTAAAAAATTTAAATAATATCAATTTAGATAATTTTTCTATTGCTATTTTTGGAAGTGGTCCCGCTGGAATCACAACAGCACTTGAACTGGAAAAAAAAAATATAAAATGTTTGCTGATCGAAGCAGGAGATGAAAATTATAGTGAAATTTCCCAGAAATTTTATGAAGGTAAAATTATAGGAGATCCAATTACAGACTTATCAGCAAGCAGACTTAGGCAATTCGGTGGAACCTCGGGACATTGGGGTGGTTGGTCAAAACCTATGGAAAAATATAATTTTGATCTTTGGCCTTTAAACGCTAATGATTTAGATATTTATTTAAAAAGGACCTGTGAAATACTAAATATTAACAACCAATTCAGGAAGTCATCACTAAACGAATTTTTTAATCAGATAGAATTTCAATATTCAACAGTAGGATTTGCGGATAAATTTAAAAATCATATAAGCAAATCAAATAACATTTTTCTGGTTTTAAATACTCAATTATCACACTTTGTCGGAAGCAATAATAATACGGATTATGCTGTATGCATATCAAATAGCGTTATAAAGAAAATAAGAGCAAATTATTTTGTTTTAGCTTGCGGTGGCATTGAAAATTCTAGAATTTTACTTTGGACAAGAAATCAAAATCAAGGATTTATTGATAATGAATTGCCTATAGGCAAATATTGGATGAATCATCCATGGATATTAGGAGGCAAAGGAATAATTAGTAAAAAAAAATTAAAAAAAAAAATGAAAAACAATTTTTTGGAATATGATGGCATAATTCATTTTGCTGCAAAAAAAGAGTTAATAATTAAAAAAAAAATTTTAAGTGCCGCAATTTATATTGGACCCGAAGAGAATGCAAAGATATATAAAGAGATTATAAAAGATATTCTTTGTGTAGCTCCAGAATATGGAAAAAAAATAGCTCGCATGGTTTTTAAGAAAGATCTTAAATGTGGAAATATTTTTATGCATCTAGAGGAGGATCAAACTGAAAATAATAAAATTGTTTTAGATGTAAAAAAGGATAAATTTGGGATACCGTTAGTAAAATTATTTTATAAAAAATCTAATTATTCACTCAAAACAGCAAAACTTTTTTTAGAAGAATTTGGAAATTTATGTAGAAAAGACGATCTTGGTAGAATTGCAATCGAAGAAAGTATTTATAATTTAGAAAGCTTTGAACATTTGGGTGCATATCATCATATCGGTGGTACCAGAATGGGATTAGATAAATTTGATTCAGTAATCAATAAAGATTTAAAAGTCCACAATGTTAATAACCTTTATATTAATGGAAGTTCTAATTTTGTGACAACTGGTTATACAAATCCAACTTTTACAATTATTCAATTTGCGCTTAGACTTGCGGATAAAATATATGAAAGGTTACATGCGTAAATGAGTTTAAGTATTATTATTCCTGTGAAAAATGAAGAAAAAATTATCGAAGAAACTTTAAAACATTTTGCAAACAGTTGGATAAAAGAGATTGAGAGCGAAATCATTATAATTGATGATTTTAGTGATGACGCAACACTTGAAAAAATAAAAAAATTTCATGATCAAAATTTAAATTTAAAAATTATTCAGAATAAAAAACCTGGCCTTGGATCTGCAATCTCAATGGGTATAGAAAATTCAGCAAAACAATTTGTTGCAATTTTTATGGCCGATTTATCAGATAACGTTATTGACTTAAGAGAATATTATAATCTAATAATTAAACATAATTCTGATGCAATTCTTGGATCAAGATTTATTAAGGGATCTGTTGTAAATAACTATCCTTTTTCAAAATATATTTTAAATCGTATAGCAAATAATATTATAGGGTTAATTTTTTTTGTAAGATATAATGATTTTACTAACGCTTTTAAAATTTATAAAAAATCAACGCTTTTAAAATTATTCCCACTTGTTTCTGATAATTATAATATTTTTCTTGAACTACCCCTAAAAATTATTAGTAGAAAATATAATTATAAAACAATTCCTATTTCATGGAATGGTAGAAAAAAAGGAGTTACAAAATTTAATTTTAAAGAACTACGTTCAAAATATATTTTTACAATGCTTTATTGTTTATTAGAAAAAATCTTACTGAAAAAATGATTTAATAATTATCAATTAATTCTAACATAATTTTATTATTATTATATCTTTGCTTCCAATTGGGATAATCTCTTTTAAATCTACTATTATCTGAAATATACCATATATGATCACCTATTCTGTTTTCAGGTAAATATTTTCTTTTTATTTTTATTTTTTTTTCTCTCTCTACAAAGTCAAGCGCTTCTAGAATTGAACAATTCGAATATCTTCCGCCTCCTATATTGTATATTTTTCCTTTCTTTGGATTTTTAAAGAATTGCCAAAAACAATTAACTAGATCTAGACTATGAATATTGTCTCTTACTTGTTTACCTTTGTAACCAATAATTAAATAGCTTTTTTTACTTAAACAAATTTTTACTAAATAGGATAAAAATCCATGTAACTTTGCCCCACTATGATTTGGGCCAGTTATGCAACCAGCTCTAAAAACGACCGTCTTTAAACCAATATTTTTTCCATATTCTTGAACTAATAAATCGGCATATGATTTTGAAACACCCATAAAACTATGGGTGCAATTATCTATAGAGAAGTTTTCATCTATGCCGTTATAAAATTTATCATTAATTTTCAATTCCCATCTATTAATTTTTTCAACAATATTTAATCTGTTCGGATTATCTCCGTAAACCTTATTAGTCGACATAAAGATAAATGGACTGTCAGAACAGTATTTTTTAGTTAAATCCAATAAATTCAACGTTCCAGTTGCATTTACTTCAAAATCTAATTTTGGATGATTTTTTGCAAAATCGTGTGATGGTTGGGCCGCACAGTGAATAATAACTTTTATTTCTTTTTTGTACTTTTTGAATATTTTTTCAACATTACTATAATTTCTAATATCAGCATTATAATGAATATAATTTTTATTTAACTGAAGTAATTTACTTTTTATCCACGATGTTGATCCATCATTACCAAAAAAAGTTTTTCTAAGATTATTGTCTAATCCTATGACTACCAACCCTTTTTTTATAAAAAAATCTACAGACTCAGAACCAACCAAGCCACAGGATCCTGTTATTAAAGCAATTGACATGTTTATATAATTTTTGAAATCTGTTTTTGATATTTAATTAACCAATTATACGTATCCTTAACAATATTGATAATTTTTTTTTTAGGTCTCCAATCATAGTATTCTTTTACTAATTTGTTATTTGTAATAAAATAGGGCACATCATAAATAGACGTTTTTTTAATTTTCTTTATTGATATTTCGTTTCCTGTAATTTTTTGACAAATTTTTGTAAGTTGTATTAAAGATGTATTGCTTGTATTTCCTCCACCCACACAAAAGGTTTTGTTATTAATTTTTTCAAATTTATTTACCTGAATTTTGATCAGATCGCAAAGATCATTAATATGCAAAACATCTCTTACTTGATTTCCATATCCACCATAACCAATATAATTTAATTTTTTTTTTATTATATGTTTCCAAATCCATAAACTTACAAAACCCTGATCTTGTTTTCCAAATTGCCAAGGACCAGATATAACACCGCAACGATTAATAATATATTTTAAGTTAAAAGCATATGAAAATTCCTCAATTAACATTTCGGATGCAAGTTTAGTTAAGCCATAAATTGATTTTGGTTGCAAAACATCAAATTTGAGATCAATCGGTTTATTAATAAATAATTTATTTTTTAGATTTTTTTTGTATTTTACAAACTTATTGATTTCATTAATCGAATATACTCTACTTGATGAAAGAAAAATGATTTTGGCTTTATCTTTTTTTATCTTTTTTAAGATGTTCAATGTACCAATAAAATTCGTGTTTACCACTCTGTCAATTTCTAATCTTGAGGCTTCTACAGATGGCTCCGCGCAACAATCAATTATAAGATCAAATTTCGGTAATTTTCTAACTAAGCTGTATAAAGAAATATCGTACTTGTAATTTTTAATGCCATATTTTAATAATCTTTTGTAGTTCAATTTTGAGCCTTTACGGGATAAATTGTCCATTGAATGGATTCTAGAGTTTTTGAGATTTTTTTTAAGGAAAATTGAAATGTTTGAACCCACAAATCCACATCCGCCCGTTACCAAAATATTTTTTATCTTCATGATCAGATAGTATTATTTAATAATGATATATTTTATTGTAACTTATAACGAATAATAATTTAAATTAAATCATAATTAAGTATTTTATTAAACGAATATTAATCAATGTTTGGATATAAGAAAAAATCACAAGTATTAGTATTAGCAATACTAATAATAATTTGTGGAATAAATACTAATTTTTTTAAAAATTTTGCCGAAGTTATTTTGCACAAATTTGATGATCGCATCGTAAATAGATATGGATTTTGTTCGGGAGAAAGTATCGGATATTTACTTTATCTTAAAAAAAAATATGAAATAAAAAATAATCCTAAAATTATAAATTATGTACATACACCAAGTGTTAATTGGGCGATGGTTAATACAAAAAATATAAATAAAAGTTCAAAAAAATTAATATTGCTTAATTATCCTGGCTCAGAATTAAAAATAAATTTAAAAAAAATTAATAATAATTTGTTTGAACTAAGTGATGCATATTTCTTTTCTAAGGATAAATTCAGTAAAATTGAAAGTGTAGAAATTTTAAATAATTCAAATAATTTTAAAAAAATTAATTGGAAATTAGATTTACTAACAATCGATAAATATGGTAACAAAAAAATAGTTAAAGGATTCAATATTAATAATATTTTAACTGAAAGAATAAAAATTAATTTAGATGTATTAAATAAAAATCTAAATTTAAACGAAAAAAAATTATTATTTAAAATAAAAAATAAAAATTCCACTCAAATTGAAAATTTACAAATATATCTAATATTAAAAAATAAATATATTTTAGAAGATTTTCAGATAATAGATAAAATTAATAACTGTTATTACGTTGAATAAATATGATTGAAATTTCACAAATATTATTAAGTTTTATTCTGTTTTCTTTAATAATTACGGTGCCAGTTAACATTTTTAATTACAAAATGTTTGTCAACAAAAAATTTTTTAACTTAGATATTGCGTCTTTTAATTTAATATTAAATTGCAACATTTTGTTATTAATGTCTATTTTACCCATTTCTCTAAGATTATATAATTCGTTATTTATTTTTTCCTATCTAATAATATTTATCTATATCTACTTTATAAAAAATTTTAAATTCGATTTATTAAAAAATTTTATTCAATTTATATCTATATTCTTTATAATTTTTTTTATTATTTCAACTAATGTAGCGAGCGAATTAAATCTTGGATGGGATGCAAAATATTTTTATTATATAAAAGCTTT
>Ga0187827_10002548_pt1 | contig 24666 bp, 24 predicted proteins | sample ETNtaG_39_FD_167969 | JGI IMG/M metagenome (GOLD analysis project Ga0187827, IMG submission 167969) | Marine microbial and viral communities from oxygen minimum zone, Eastern Pacific Ocean - ETNP2014_SV_150_PacBio MetaG (Illumina Assembly) | ecosystem: Environmental > Aquatic > Marine > Hypoxic... | reverse complement strand
GCTCCCGCCCTTGGCGGTGTAACCCCCCCCGCTGACAAAAGTCCGCTACGAGCAGTTGCCGCGGGGCTTTGCCAATACACGCGTCTTGGGCCTGTAGCTGGTGCAGAACTGGCTGATCGGACCTGTGCTGATGTTCGTGTTGGCACTGATCTTCCTGCGCGATCAACCCCAGTACATGGTGGGACTGATCATGATCGTCTGGCACGCTGCATCGCCATGGTCATCGTCTGGAATGAACTGGCCCGTGGGGATACCGAATACGCGGCGGCGCTGGTCGCTTTCAACTCGCTGTTTCAGATCCTGTTCTATTCGGTGTATGCGTGGATCTTCCTGACGATTCTGCCGCCCTTCTTCGGCGGCATGCTGACACGCGCGGTCCTGCTGCGGTCGCATGGACGAGAGTGGTACGAGTCGGTCTTCATTCCACGAATCAGTCCTCTCACGCTCGTGGCACTGCTGTTCACCATCGTGGTCATGTTCAGCTTTCAAGGCGAACGGATCGACGCTGTGCCACTGCTGATCTACTTCGTCGTCATGTTTCTCGTGTCCTTCTCGATGGGCAAGAAGGTGGGTGCTGACAACGGACAGAGTACGACCCTGTCAATCACGGCGGCGAGCAATAACTTTGAACTGGCCATCGCCGTCGCCGTATTCGGCATCGGTTCGGGTGCGGCCCTGCCGCCGTGATTGGCCCCCTCGTCGAAGTGCCCGTCCTCATCGGTCTCGTCAACGTGGCGCTCTGGTTTCGTCAACGCTGGTTTGGACTCGACTTGCCCTCGGATATGGTCCCGGAGAGATCGTGATGGACAACGATGTAGAAATCTTCAAAGCCTGTGCCGACGAAACGCGCCTGCGAATCCTCGTCCTTCTCGGTGAGAGTCAGTTGTGTGTCTGTGAGATCGTCGATGTCCTCGGCATGCCTCAGGGCAAAGTGTCGCGACACCTTGCCGTGCTTCGCCGAGCCGGTCTCGTTGATGACGAGCGTCGCGGCACATGGATCTACTATTCCTTGAGTCGGTCCAAGGCACCTCTCATGAGGCGACTTCGCACGTATGTGAAGGGAGAGGCGCGTAACAGTGAACAGGCCACCGCGGATCTGCAGCGATTGCAGGAACTGTGCGACTGCGGTGAGATCTGCCTCGATGCACAGACTGTGGCTCCCCGTCGCGCCGAGCGAATTGCGGCGGTCAGCACAGGATGAAACCGCTACGCGTCCTGTTACTTTGTACCGGGAATTCGTGTCGCAGCCAGATGGCCGAGGGTTGGGCGCACCACCTGAAACCGGGCCTCGTGGAGGCCTACTCGGCGGGCATTGAAACCCACGGTCTCAACCCGCATGCCGTATCGGTGATGGCAGAGCAGGGCGTCGACATTTCGGGCCAGGAGTCTCAGCATGTGGACGAGTTGGCCCATGTCGATATAGACGTGGTCGTCACCGTCTGTGATCGGGCCGCCGAGAGTTGCCCGGTCTTTCCAGGCACGACACGTGTCGTCCATCGGCCCTTCGACGATCCGCCGCGATTGGCGGCGACGGCCAGCAACGAGGCCGAAGGCCTGAAACACTACCGCCGTGTACGTGATGAAATCAGAACCTTCGTCGATTCGCTTCCCCAGGCCATCTCCGGGGGCTGATCTCTAGTCGGGGGGTGCCATGCCGTGCGCGGCGGCTACACACGGTCTCGACCCAGCCAGGACGTCGTGCTTCGGGGGTTCGGCCTCGACGATCACCCGACTACCCCTATCGCATCGAGGTCGAGGGGCTGGCTGTCGAAGCAGACGTCGGTCCCGAGCACGTGCACACGGTCGTGCACGCGCCATCTGGGGATGTGACAACCCTATCTGGAACTGTCGGCTCAAATGATGGCGGAAGGGATATCGCTTCCCTTCGTACGACAATATCCGATCGAGTCGGTCGCCGATCTTCCGATTGTGGCAGAGGTCTTCGAACACTGCCGGGTCATTCCGACACCGCAGGCCTACACACAATTTCACCAGCGGATCGGCGAAAGCGGTGTCGCCGTTGCCTCGGGCCCGATCGCGGCATCGCCCATGCATCTAGTCCTGCATGATCTGGTGGCGATGGATCAGTTCTTCTACCTCTACACCGATGAACTCGAGGCGTTACGAGCCTTTGCCGCTCGTCTTGAGCCGTTCTACGAGGCCCGCCTCGATGCCGTCGTCGAGAGCGAGGCCGAAGTCGTGTTTTGGGCGGCCAACTACAATCGTGATCTCACGTGGCCACCCTTCCTTGAGCAAGAGATCGCCCCTTGGCTGCGGCGGGCGGCGGACCGCTTGCACGCTGCAAGAAAGCTGTTGCTCACCCATATGTGATGGCGAGAATGATCGCATCGGCCATGTCTTCGGCGACTGCGGCGTAGACGTCGTGGAATCGGTCTGCCCCTCACCGATGACGAGTCTCGATCAGCACGGGCTGCGCACGGCCTTCGGCCCCAACGTCTCCGACAATGTGCCACCTGATGCCGACCTGTCGCGCCTCGAATACCTTGGCACGCGTTTCACCGAGGTGGCCAGCGGCTGATCGTGGCCATGATGTAGATCCTGCGTGCCGGTCACTCTCGAAGTGGCCGTGATGCCCTCGCGCTTGCCGGCGCTCCGGCGCAAGCCCAACTTCGGTCCGGAAAGAAATCGTCCAGCACCCGAATCCGGATTGAGTCATTATGAAGATCGTCGTCCTCGACGGCTATGCATTGAACCCCGGCGATCTCAGTTGGGATGGCCTCGCCGACCTCGGCGACCTGACCGTACACGAACACTCCACCGCGGATCAGGTGATCGAACGCGCCGCGGGCGCCGAAGTATTGCTGACCAACAAGTGTCCTGTCGGCGCCGAGCAGATTGCACAGTTACCTGACCTGCGCTACATCGGTGTCCTGGCCACAGGCTTCAACATCGTCGATGTCGAGGCAGCGCGGTCCCGTGATATCCCCATCGTCAACGTCCCCACCTATGGCACTTCGTCCGTGGCGCAGATGGTGTTCGCTCACATCCTCCACCTCACACAGAATGTGGGTCACCATGCGACGACGGTGAGTGAAGGGCGCTGGGCTGCGAATCGCGATTTCTGCTACTGGGATACGTCGCAGGTGGAGTTGGAGAATCTCGTCCTGGGTATCATCGGATTTGGTCGCATCGGTCGTCGTGTCAGCGAACTGGCGCTCGCCTTTGGTATGAACGTCGTCACCGCGACCCGTGATGGGCGAGCCCCTGACGCGACCGGCATTCGCAACGTAGACCTGGACGAATTGTTTTCACTCAGCGACATCATCTCCCTGCACTGCCCGCTGACCCCGCAGACAGAGGGAATCGTCAGTACCCAGCGCTTGTCGCTGATGAAGTCGACGGCTTTCCTCGTGAATACGAGTCGAGGTCCACTCATCGACGAAGGAGCCCTGCTGAGCGCGTTGAACGACGGGCGGATCGCGGGTGCAGGTCTCGATGTGCTGGCCATCGAACCACCCAAGGCGAATCATCCGCTGTATGGGGCGAAAAACTGCTTCATCACACCCCATATCGCATGGGCCACCGGTGCGGCGCGAACGCGATTGCTCGACACGGTCGTCGACAATGTCCGCGCCTTCGCGGCAGGTACCCCACAGAACGTGGTAAACTGATCTGATCGACGATTTTCGGGCGATCGGGAAAACAGTGCCTCGACCTGTGACGCCACGGTCTGTTCGGCTCCTGGCAGATACCCCGCATGACGATGCCGCAGATCGCCCTTGATGCATCTCTGGTCCCGAACCTTCAGGTAGGTCTACGTCATCGATCGTCGGCGCCGCGATCGTCGAGATAGCTGGCCAACTCCGCCACTTCGGAACCACCCGTGAGTTCGAGGAAGTTCCCGCCTCCAGCAGCAGACGTGCTACGTCGAGTTTGCCACGGGCCGCGGCGAAATCCAGTGGCCGGTGCTGATTGTGCCGGCGTGAATTGGACCAGTAACCCTCCTGCTGCAGCAGATCGTGATCCTGGTCGATCAACGTTCGGAGCGTGTTCAGATCTTGTTGCTGGATGGCCGCATCCACCGCGCTGAGCGATGGAGCCTCGGCAGACTCCACGTGGGCCTTGAGTTTGGGCCAACTGGTGAAACCGTATTCGAGGGCAAGTTGATACTGGGAATCAGCAACGGACGTGGCCGATCCGGTGGAAAGCGGTTCGGCTGCCTGCTTCTTCAGGTGGCGGAGATCCGGATTCTGCGGCAAAGAGCGGTTGGCGCGGGGGGCTTGGGTCGACATGGCGACCTCCTCTCATGGATCGCCCGATTGTCCGCATGTGCCGGGCCGAAAGAAGGATCGCTTGACGTGATGACTGCGACGATGGGCTTAGACCCTTTCCGCGGACCGGTGGCACTCGCTGATGCCGAGCACAAGGATATAGACAGCTCTCGCCGTGGATCAAGCGTCCCGATGATGGCAGGTGTCTCGGTTCTGCAAGCCCTTGATCGGCTTCGCTTCCACGGGTATCGTGAAACGCCATCACCTGCCACCGGATTGAGGTCATTCGTTGAGCAAACCCGTCGTCTTCATCTCTGAACCGATCAATCCTCTAGGTCTGGAGATCCTTGCGCCGTACTGCCACTGTATTGCACCCTGGCTGGATGGGGGCATAGCCGGAGAGATCCCCGAGGAAGCAACAGCCATCATGGTGCGAACCTATCCGGTGACCGCCGACCGCATGGATGCCGTCGCCAATCTGCAGGTCGTCGCCAAACATGGCGTGGGCATCGACAACATCGACGTGGAGGCAGCCACGGCTCGTGCCATTCCTGTGCTGTGGACGCCGGAAGCGAACGCAGATGCCGTCGCTCAGCATGCCCTGGCTCTGACCCTCGGGTTGGCCAATCAACTCCTGCGTGCAGAGAAGGCCCTGCGAGCGGGACAGTTCCTGGATCGGCTTGAGTTTGCCAGCACGGAACTGACGGGTCGCGTTCTCGGCATCATCGGCCTCGGTCGGATTGGCAAACGAGTCGCTCGTCGAGCCACCGCGGGACTGGGCATGGAGGTCATCGCCTACGACCCCTATGTGGACGAATCGGACCTGGCAGCCCACGTTGATTCGCTGGGTGAACTCATGTCGCGCGCCGATGTGGTCTCGCTGCACGTGCCACTCACGGAGGAGACCCGTCGTTTCATCAATGCGTCAGCGCTGGCGCAGATGAAACCGGGTGCTTTCCTCATCAACACGTCGCGCGGGGGTGTCATCGATGAGCCTGCCTTGGCCCTTGCTCTCGACCAAGGGGCTTTGGCAGGTGCTGGTCTCGATGTGTATGCCGATGAGCCACCGACGCCCGACCATCCCTTTCTCTCGGCCCCTCGCGTGCTGCTCACGCCTCATGTCGCGGGTCTCTCAGATCAGGCTCTGGTCCGTGTCGCCACAGAGGCGGCCGAAGGGATTCTCGATGTGTTGAACGGCCACAGACCTGCCAGCCCCGTCAATCCTCAAGTGCTGGAGAACGCCGGATGAAAACATGGTCCTTCAAGGATGTACATCACGTAGGGATCACGGTGAGCGACATTGAACGATCGATTCTCTTCTACCGCGACCTTCTGGGGATGCAACTGGTCGCGCGTCGACCCTGTGTCGAGGAGGGTTATGTCGCCGAGCAAACCGGCTACAAAGGGGTGAAGCTGAGTGTCGCCTCCTTCCGTGTTCGCCCCGACAGCCCCAACTCGCTCGAAGTCGTTCAGTATCTGAATCACACGGCACAACCTGCCTCAACGTCGACCAACCAACCTGGCGTGACCCACTTGTGTCTCCTCGTTGATGATCTCGCCGCGGCCTACAAGGCGCTGTCCGCCGAAGGTGTGCGCTTTCGCTCGGCCCCCGTCCAGATCACGGCGGGTCCGAACAAGGGGGGAAGAGTCATCTATCTGTACGACCCGGATGACTACGTGCTCGAGATGTTTCAGCCCGCCCTCGGATCTCCGTGACAGACACCTCCGAGCCGGATCGCGCCTCATGACATCGACCCGCTTGCCCTGGCACCCTGCTACGCCCCCCTGCCTCCTGCGACAGGCGACATCATTCACGTCGCCACAGTAGAGGAGTTGTTCGCTGCGGCACAGACCGTGCAACATGGCGGCACCATCGAGATCGCCGACGGTCACTACATGATGCCGACGGTTTTTTTCTCGATGCGTACCGACGATGTCTGTATTCGATCCGCGTCAGGAGATCGCGACGCCGTCGTGCTCGACGGTGCGCAAAGCGATCACGGAGAGCTGATGGGCTTCACCGAATGCCATCGGGTCACTGTAGCTGATCTGACGATTCAGAACTGCATTCACAACTGTGTTGCCCGCAACATCTGGCAGCGCGGCCTCAAGGGAGTCTGCGGTCCGCAAGTAGAGGGGGCAGACGACCTGCCCATGCGCCCGGGCAAGCGAGGAAAGCCGGACCACCCTGTACAGTTCGTCGACGACTGCATCGTGCGATATTGCCTGTTCTACAACGATCGTCCGAACGCATCGATGACGAACTCTCCGAGCAGGAGAACCCGGAGAATTTCGACGGCAACTACATTGCCGCTCTCGATGTCATGTCGGCACGCAACTGGCAGGTCCACGACAATGTGTTCGCAGGAATCCAGGGGCGAAATGGCGGAGCGAGAGGCGCCATCTTCTTCTGGCAGGCCTCACAGGATGTGCGTATTGAAGACAACATCATCGTCGACTGTGACTCCGGCATGTGGTTGGGCCTCTCATGGACTCCCGAAGACACACCTCGCGGTGTGAGGTATGCGGTGTGCAACAACCAGACCACGAGGCCCGGGCCTGCGGGGATCCTGCTCAGTCGTCACGTGGATAGTCGTATCGCCAACAACACTATCTACGATCCTCGTACTACCCACGACCGCCCTGCGGCGACGGACATCGACGACGGCGGCGTGTTGATCGCCAGCGAGCGACCGGTCTGTAGACCACTGCGGATCGGCGTCCAAAATCAGAATCTGCTGACCGACGACAATCTGCTGATCAATGAACAGGACCTGCACGTGGCCTAAGAAGCGGGACACGTTGAACTGCGGAGAAATCCGTGGATGCAGGCTGCCTATCCAGATCCATTCATCGATGGTGCCGCCGGTGATCTGCGGCGCACTCAAGCGGGCGAATCTCTCAACGTAGAAGCCATCTGATGGCACGTGTGACGCTGATCGGCGATTCGATCCGCAACAGCTACGAACCCATTGTGATCGATGCGTTGTCCCCTGAAGGGCACGAGGTCTGGGGGGCTCCGGGCAACAGCCAGTATTCCCTGTTCACGCTGACCTCACTGGCCGGCTGGCTTGGACAGTTCGAAAATTCCGACGTCGTCCACTGGAACAATGGACTGCGCGACATCGGCCACAATCCGAATCGTGCGCATGTTCAGATGCCCCTCGACGTGTATACGTCGAACCTGGGCTTCATCGGTCGCCAGTTGCTCGCGACAGGGGCAACGGTCGTGTTCGCCAGCACGACACCGGTGCATCCAGAGCGACCCTTCGTCAACGATCAATGATCGTGGCGCAACGACGAGATCGATGCCTACAACGACGCGGCGCGGGCAGTGATGAAGGATCTCGCCATCCCCGTCAACGAGTTGCATGCGATCGTCAGTTCAGATATTGAACGTTTCCTCAGTGCCGATCAGCTACACCTCAGCGATGAGGGCAAGCAAGCCTGTGCCGACGCCGTCTGTGGGGCGGTTCGGACGCAGGTTCAGAGCTGAGTCAGATCAGGTTCGCTGTTCCCGCATGGGCCCCTGCTGCAACCGTTCGTAGAGATCTGACCACTCCTTCGACCCATCATCGTCCCAGATTTCCAGCGTTGCGCCCGGCTCCTGGGCCGGATCGTTGCCACGCTGACGGAAATGTGGCCATACGTGATCACGCATGTTGGCGAAATGGACGACACGCCCGCCCGGCCAGACGACGGAGAGGATGTGACGAGGATGAGGTAGCTCGTAGGGCGGCTCCATCTTGTATTTGACCAGGGCCTCTTCGTTCACCTCGACGCCGAGTCCGGGACCTTCAGGCACCTGTAAATAGCCGCCCCGAATCGTCAGGGGTTTGGTGAGCAAGTCGTCGGTGTAGTTGTTCATGCACGTGATCGTGGGCCACTGGGCGAAAGGCAACACAGCCCCCAGATGTGCCGACAGGGCCGTCACCAGACCCACACCCACCATCTGCAACCAGAAGGGATGCTCGAAGGCACCCGACAATTGACCCTGCTGCAGGACCGTCGATACGCCACCACCGATGACGAAGCCGTCGCACACGGCCTCTTTCATGGCCGTGGGGAAAGGCGGCGCACCGAAATGGATGGCGATCGGTTTCTGCACGTTGCGTCGAAGTTCACGCATCCCCTCCACATCGGATTGATTGATCGGTCCCTCGTAGATGGAAACGCGCTCGTAGTGGTCAAGACGCTGCATGACCGGTGTTGCCGTGCCCACGTTCATGAGCATGCCATTCCAGTCGAGATCGAGTCGATAGTGTTCGGGGGTGACGGCACTGATCGCCTCAACCTGCTCATACACGTCAAACCAGGGTCGCGTCTTAAACTTGTGGAAGATGTACCCCGCCGCGACGGCTTCCTGTGCTTCGGAGGCCAGATCCTCGGGACTCATCTTCGTGTTCCACCAGGCGATGGGACACCAGTCGCGGACTTTAGGCAGATTGAGCAGATGGTAGACGGGCACGCCGAGCGCCTTCCCCACCACGTCGTAGATCGCCATCTCCAACCCGGCGCCGAAACTCGTATCGCCCAACAGCTCCGCCGGATTCTTTCCCTTCACACGTGCGAGTGCCTCGTCACTGACACGTCCCCACGTGTAGTGGGGCAAGGTTTCCCCGTAGCCAACGGTCCCGTCGTCGGTCGTAACACGGATGATCTCGACGATCTGCCATTGCCAAACGAGAAGGGCATTCCATTTTGCAGCGGTCTCGGTAAAGGGAACGCGTAGAGTAATGCGCTCAACGTCTTTGATGCGTAACGAGGCGGGCATGCTGTGTTCTCCAGGGGGCCGGTTCGGTTGATGTTGCCCGAATATGAGAAGAATCGTGTGGCGCGGACAATGGGAACCCCTTCTGAAGCGTCGGGGTCAGATGAGAGAGCCTTCGATCACCAGTGAGTGCCACCGATTCTCTGAGACACATCCGAAGAGCCCAGTATGAAGCCCATGAGAACTGTCGCCTTGATCGCCTTCAGCATCATGCTGGCCGGCTGTGACACCGACGACGATGGCAGTGTCCTCGGAGCGACCGACGGGTCGGTTCACATAGGTCCCGCCAGTGATGCCATCGAGGGGTCTGGCGTGATTGTGACACATGTGGTCGACGTAAATAACTTCAGTGAAATCGAGGTCTCCCACACCTTCAATGCGGAGATCACACAAGGCGATAGTTTCTCCGTAAGCGTGCGTGTGGATGACAACATGGTCGGACACCTGCGGGTGGAGCGCACCGAGTCGAAACTGCAGTTCGGATTGAAGGACAGCAGCTACAACAACATCACCCTCGAAGCGTCGGTGGTTGTGCCGGATCTCGACTACCTCGACGTGAATGGCGTCTCTCGAGTTGAGGTCCTTGGCTTCGAGTTGGACCGCGATCTCGAATTGGACTGCAGCGGTGCAAGCCGGATCAGCGAGACCGTCCACGTAACGGAGTTGGAGATCGATGTTTCTGGCGCCAGCCAATTGCTGATCGAGGGTTCAGCCAGCCGCCTCGAGCTCGATGCAAGTGGTGCCAGCAGTGCTGGACGCAAGGATTTTCCCGTGGCCACCGCTGATGTGCACCTCAGTGGAGCCAGCAGTGCGACACTGCGGGTCCAGGAAACACTTGAGGTAACCGCTTCCGGGGCATCTCGGCTGTCTTTCCATGGAACACCCAGTCCAGGCAGGGTCTCCACCAGTGGGGCCTCGACGATCACGTCGTTGGACTGACCGGTGTCGCTCTCGTAGGCCGCTCTGCAGCGTCTCGCCTCTACCTTGAGCGAACTCTCTGCAGCAGTTCTATGTCGTGACGACGCTTGACCCAGCTGTGCGAGGCGCCGACCGTTGGCCACCGATGCGACGATGGCAACAACGATCCAACCCTCATCGAGACAGCTGGAGATTCAATGAACAAGAAGGACGAACTCGGTGTACTCATCGAGAGCGGCGCCCAGAATTGGCAGATCTTCCAACGATCTGATCAGGACACGGCGTCGATCTCGCTATCAGGGCGATGGGTGACACGCGAGAAGGGCTACAAGAAGGCCGTCGTCGTCGTGCGCTTGGTTCGTGAAGCCGATGGCGAACCTGTCGCCCGGGATCTGCAGTGGGTTCGTGCGCGCACCAGCAAGTCGGGCACATGGAAGGTGACGCTCGACGCCGTTCCTGCTGGAGGTCTGTACCGACTCGAGACCGTGCTGCAACTGAGTGATGGACCGGTGGAATGGGGTCAGCGCGGCGACATGGTCCATCATCTGGGTGTGGGCGACATCTGGGTCATCGCCGGACAGAGCAACTCGGAAGGCCATGGTAAGTCCCCGACGCCGGATGCTCCCGAGCTTGGAGTTCATGTGTTTCGCGCCCGTGGGGAGTGGGCCCTCGCCTCGCACCCTCTCAACGACTCGACGGATACGAAGTACCTGCCGAACCGACTCGGTTCCAATCCGTCACATAGTCCGTGGCTCGTGTTCGCCAAGACGCTGCGAGCTGAACTGGGTGTGCCCATCGGTCTGATTCCCGCCGCCCTCGGAGGATCACCCCTATCGGCGTGGACGAGAGGCGATAAGGCGAACCCCGGAGGCGGCATCCTCTTCGACAACATGCTCGCCTTTGTAAGAGACGCGGAAGCAGGTGTACGAGGCGTGGTCTGGTATCAGGGTGAGTCTGATGTGGGTGGACCCGAGCGTCGTGTCTATGCCCACAACTTCAAGAGATTCGTCACCGACCTGCGTGGGAGCTTCTCCCGTCGAGATCTTCCGGTGATCACCGTGCAGCTCAATCGAGTCGTGAGTGAACCGACAGCCGAGGGCGACGCGGGTTGGGACGGCATGCGTGAGATTCAGAGGCGACTGGCCAGGACCATGCGCCATGTATTCCTCATCCCAACAGTCGATCTGAATCTCTCCGACTCCATCCACACCAATTCCCTCGGCAACATCACCATCGGCCAACGAGCCGCTGCCGCCGCTCTGGGGGGTGTATTCGGGCGCGATGTGAAGTTCCGCCATCCCGACTGCGTGGAGGCGAGAAAAGCATCGGCACGCCGCATCCTCTTGCGATTCGAGCATGTAGATGAACGACTGCATTTCGAGAGCATGATTCCCGCGGAATTGCCCTTCGTCGTGAGAGATTCCAAGGGACCCGTTGAAATCGAGGGCTGGACCATTCCTAAGCCGGATCAATTCGAGTTGCGACTCAAGCGCACTCTGGTGGGACGAACGGTCGTGATCGGCGCACCGGGTACCTATCCCCCTTTCATCGTACCCCAGGATATCAGCGGGCATCGCCCTATGCTCGGCTTCACGCAGGTGTTGGAATGATCTGCCGACGACCTCTCCGAGGCCGCCGATGACACGCCAGTCGGGTGGCCTCATCGGTGGTTTGCTCGCTTTCATCGTCGTATTGCTGCTGCCCACACCAGAGGGAATGAGTCCCATGGCGCAGCGAGCGGCGGCGGTGACCATATTGATGGCGATCTGGTGGATGACGGAGGCGATCCCCATTGCGGCGACGGCATTTGTACCGGCCGCACTATTTCCCCTTCTTGGCATTCTCGATGCGAAAGCGACGGCCGCGAACTACGGGCACAACTATGTGCTCATGTTCCTGGCGGGCTTTTTCATCGCCCGCGCTTTCGAGGTGCATCAACTCCATCGACGCATCGCGTTGAGTCTGATCCACCGAATCGGTACGAGCCGACGGCGCATCGTCCTGTCCTTCATGCTCGCCACGTCACTGCTGTCCATGTGGATCGCGAATGTGGCGGTCACCTTGTTGATGCTGCCCATCGGTATGGCCGTCGCTTCGCGTGACGATGGCAAGGGCGGAAGCTTTGGCGTGGCTCTCATGCTGGCCATCGCCTACAGCGCCAGCATCGGTGGCACCGGGTCGTTGGTGGGCACGCCGCCCAACATGGTTTTTGTCGGAATGGTGAAAACCATGTATCCCCAGGCGCCCGACGTGACCTTCATCGACTGGATGGAGATCGGCATCCCCTTCGTCATGTGCATGTTGCCCGTGACCTGGCTCTTCCTCACGCGCTCCTTTGGTGTCACAGGAAGCTTTTCCGGCAGTCGAGAGGTGATTACCTCCGAGCTGGAATTGCTCGGACCGATGCAGCCCGGCGAACGACGTGTGCTGGGTATCTTCCTTCTGACAGGCCTGGGCTGGATCTTTCGCGATGTCTGGGCAGCCTCGCTCGGTGTGGAGCACCTGGTTCACGATGCGACCGTCGCTGTCGCCGCGGCGCTGGCCCTCTTCGTTCTACCCTCCGGCAACAAGGGAGAACGACTTCTCGACTGGCAGCAGGCTCAGACCGTTCCCTGGGGTGTGGCCATGATCGTAGGCGGGGGGTATGCGATCGCCAAAGGGTTTGCCACGACGGGCCTGGCCACATGGCTTGGAGATGCCTTGGCCCCCATCGCCGCTCTGCCGCTGCCGGTGATCGTTCTGCTCGTCGTTCTGTTCATGACCTTCATCACCGAGATCAACTCCAATACGGCAACAGCGAGCATCTTCTTGCCCGTGCTCGCGACGATGGCCACCGCAGGACACACCCATCCCTTCCTGCTGATGATCCCCGCCACCTTCGCCTGCTCCTGTGCCTTCATGCTGCCCTCGGGAACGGGACCGAACGCGGTCATTTTCGGCAGCGGGCAGGTGACGATTCCCCAGATGTCGCGAGCCGGGCTGCGAATGAACTTCATCTCCGTCGTGATGTTGTCGGTCATCATGGTCCTGTTCGCCATTCCCCTGCTCGACATCTCCGGTACACCACCGGCGTGGGCGACCCTACCATGAAGACACGAGCCGTCGTTTTCTCTGCCATCGATGAAGTCGAAATTCAGGACATCGAGATGCCTGCGCCGGCTGCGGACGAGGTGCAGATCCAGACGTCATTCTCGAGTATCAGTTCGGGGACAGAGGGGTGGGCGCTGCACAATCTCTTCACCTGGGCGCCGACGCCGTTCCCAGCAGTGCCCGGATATCAGCGGGTCGGCACCATCAGCGCTGTCGGCGACGGTGTGGATGGCTGGAATGAAGGCGATTCGGTGATGGCGACCATGGGAAGCTGGTCGAGCTCACCCGTCCCCTTCTGGGGTTCGCACGTGGGGGTGGCCAATTCGAAGACCGAGCACCTTTTCCGACTACCGGAGGGTGTAGATCCGATCGATGCAGCCGCGACGGTCGTCATTCAGGTGGGATACAATGCCGCTTACCGGCCCTACATGGAACCAGGGGACTGGGTCGTCGTGATCGGCGATGGCCCCATCGGTCAGTTCGGCGCGCAGGCCGCTCGCGTTCGAGGTGGGCGTACGATTCTCGTTGGGCATCGACAACAGCGACTCGATGCAGCGGCCGCCTTCAGCGCAGACCACGCGCTGGCCGAATCGCCTGAAATGGTTGAGCAGATTCGCGCGATCACCGATCAGCATCACGTTCCCGTGATCATCGATACCGTGCAGCGCCACGACGTACAGGCTGCGTATCTGCCCCTGCTGCAGAGAGAAGAGGGACAAATCGTCTACTCGGGTTTTTCTCCCGGAGAGACGTGGGCGAGTATGGCGGATCTGCACAAAGCCGAGTTGACGACCCATTACATCAGTGGGATTACGCGTCCACGTATGGGGGCGACACTGCAGCTGATGGCGAAAGGCAAGCTGACCCTGTCGCCCCTGATCACACACCGTGTGTCCTTCGACCAAGCCCCCGCCATGTATCAGATGATCGACACGAAGTCGGAGCCTTTTCTCAGCATCGTCTTCGAGTGGTAGTCGCCTCGAGCTTGGAGACACCCGAACTCATGTGCGGTGAGTTCTATCTCTCAGGTTGCCTCAGCCTTCAGGCTCTTCGTCGGTTCCGCCGCCGCGCCAGAGCCGTCGCATCTCTTCGTTGGTCCTGAGCAGTTCGTCGAGTTCACCCACCGCCTCGATGTGGCCATCTTTCAACACGATGATCCGATCGGCGTGCCGCAGCGCCGGACGACGATGGGACACGACGAGGCAGGTCGTCTCACGACCGGTTGCTCGTCGCTCGAACATGCGTGCCCAGAGACGGCTCTCGGTTTCTACATCGAGGGCACTGGACAGGTCGTCGAACACGAACAGCTCCGTGTCCCGAACAAACATGCGAGCCGCAGCGACGCGCTGCATCTGCCCCCCTGAGAGTCTGACACCCTTGGGTCCGACAACGGTGTCGATGCCCTTGTCGAACTCCTTCAGGTCGTCCTCCAGGACCGCTGCGTGGATTGCGACACTCAACTTCTCGTCGTCAGGATCCGTTTGACCCATGAGCAGATTGTCGGCCAGTGGTGCGCTGTACAGCCACGGAACCTGTGGCGTATAGGATGACCGGGGAGGCACGAAAAAGTTGGCAGGATCTTCAACGATCTGCCCATTCCAGGTGATCTCTCCGGCGTCCTTGGGCAGCAGTCCGAGAAGTGCCCGTAGCAGCGTCGTTTTCCCCGATCCGATCCGACCCGTGATCACGGTGAAGGAGCCACGGGCCATGTCCAGATCCACGTCGGCGACACCATTGTCCGAGTCGGGATGTTGATAGGAGAGGCCTCGAACCGACAGATGATCGAGCTGATCGGCCTGCGTTCGCTGTGGTCGTTCCACGTCAGGAACATCGTCGTCGACATAGATCGGACCGTGGGCGACGAGTTCTTCCTCGTCGGCGCCTTGCATGACACGCTGCATGCGCTCGAAAGAGACACCCAGCTGACGAAAACGCGCCGTCGTGGAGCCGAACATCCACGTCATTTCGGCCAGACCCGGCAAGTAGTACACGAACAGGGCAAAATCGCCGACAGTAAACTCCCCGGCCCGCATCGATTGGGCGGCAAGAATCATGATGACGGCGGTGCCGATGCTGACGGCGTTGCGGAACACCGAATCCATACACTGGTCAAATAAACGATCGCGCAGCGCAGCCCTCGACCGACGGCGATTCAGTTCGGAAAAGTGATCGATCATCGACAGTTCCGATGTGGACACTTTGACCGCCTGAACCGCACCGAACAGTTCGCCAATAAATCCCGTCACATGACCGGCCGTCTCTCGTGCCGCCTTTCGATAGGCGGCGATCCTCATGCGCATGACGTAGACGATCCCCGTCACGGCGATGATGGGGACGAGACTGACCATCGTGATGTAGGGATTGATCCACATCATGACGGCGATAGAGATCACGCCGTTGGCGATCGATGCGATCCAGTCATTGAGCCGCAGTGGAAACCAGCGAACCTCATCTACGTCGCCCCGGAAGCGGCTGATTGTCTCCCCCGCCGAACTCTCAAGGGCACGCGCACCGGGCAGCTTGAAGATCCGCCCAAGCATGTTCTTTTGCAGTAGGGCCGCAATGCGATACTGCAGTGGGACATTGGTCCACACGGTGGCCAGAATACCGAAGAGTCGGCCGAATCCGCCTGCCACGAGGAGGACGACCATCGCGGCGAGCCCGATGCGAGCCTGAGCGTCTCCCGTGATGTAGTTGAAGAATTCTCGATTGATCAGGCCGGGAATCTGAAAGGACAGGAAGATCAGGGTGATGCCTGCCATATTCGCCAGCCACCACCACGACACGTAGCGAATCGTCTCGTACACCCCACGCCGGTTAGTCACGTGAGCACCTTTGACAATCCGGTCTCAGCAAACTACTGAAACGCGACGCGGGATCGGCGGCCAGCACTTGGCGCTCGCCGGATTCAACGATCCGGCTGTCATCGAGGATGATGATGTCATCGGCTCGTTGTACTGTGGCCAGACGATGAGCGATGATGATCCCCGTCCGCCGTTCGAGCAGGTGATCGACAGCCACCTCGATCCGTGCTTCCGTCGCCGGATCCAGACGTGAAGAGGCCTCATCGAGAATGACCAGTCCCGGGTCTTTCAGAAACACGCGCGTGAACACAAGCAGCTGCGCCTCACCTGCGGACAGACCGCCTCCACCGCTTTTCAGCATCGTGTCGAAACCATCCGACAGGGTTGCGAACCACTCGGACAGTCCCATCTTGTCGATCACATCGAGGATATGGTCGTCAGGCACGGAAGGGTCGAAGAATGTCAGATTGTCCCGGACAGTGCCGCGGAACAACTGCACACTCTGCGTGACGATGCCGACCCGTTGACGCAGCTCCTGGGGTGGCACGTCGCGCACATCGACACCACCGACGCGGATGGTCCCTTGCTGAACATCGTAGAGCCGAAACAGGAGTCGAGAGATTGTCGTTTTACCACTGCCCGTACGACCGAGCAGCCCGACGACGCGATTGGGTTGAATGTGAAGAGAGATCTGCTTGAGAATCAGATCCTCGGGACCGTAGCCAAAACTCACTTCATCGAAGTCGACGGCCAAGGGAAGCCCGTTAGCAATCGTTGGTGTCTCCTCGCTCTGTGCCGGATGTGTTTCAACAAGATCGATCGTACTCGGTGTCTGCCGCAGATGATCGACACGAGCGATACTGGCGCTTGCCCGTTGGAAGTCCTCCAGTTCGCGCGTGATCTGTTCGAGAGGACGAAAGAGAATGTCCGTATACCAGATCACCATGAAGACGGTGCCCACCGTCATCTCACCCGATTGATAGAGGATGTATCCCCCGGCAAGACCGATGATGTGCCCCAGAGCCGCACGTTCCGCAGAGCCGCCACTCGCTCGGTGCGCAACCGTCGACCGGCGTGTCCATAGAGCAAATTCATGGAGTGAGCCTGCCCCCCGTTGGCACGGATGTCCTCAGTGCCGGACAGGTGCTCTTCCAGGAAGCCGAAGAGCCCCGCACTGGCCTCCCGAGCCTCCTCCCAGGCGGGGACGGCCGTATTGCGCATCATGGCCAGCCCGAAGACCGTGAGCAAGGCATAGACGGCAAGTGCCGCTCCCAGACGCCAGTCTTCGAGCGACAGAACGACGAGGACCCCCGTCAGCAGAATCAGATTGCCGATGATGCGCACCGTGAACTGAGAGAAGAAGTTCGCCAGGTGGCCCACATCGCCGTCGACGCGCTCGATCATCTCCCCCGGCGTGCGTTTGTTGTGGAACGCCATGTCCAGCCGCAGACAGTGCAAGGCCAGATCCTCGCGCAGGGCATTGGTCGCCACCCAGGCGAGCCTCTCGCTCACATAGCGGGCGGCGAGGCCAGCACCTGCTGACCGACGGCGACGCCGAGAAACAGGAATCCAGCTTGCACAACAAGGTCGAGGGAGGTTTCGGACCGCGCCGCGTCGATGAACCCTCGCATGATCTGCGGATTGAGAATCTGCAGCCCGATGCTGGAGAACAGCAGGGTCGCCAGCGAAGCAACGAGGCCCTTGTGGGGCAACACGTAGCTGGCGAGCAACTCGCGCAAACGATTCCGTTTTGGGGGCATCAGTGTCCTGGTTTCCGGCACCAAAAACGACGGTCGAGGTGAGACAGTGTCAAGCGACGAGCTGGGAACCCAGAGTCAGCCCCAGACCCTGGCCCTGCTCAAGTGAGCTCAGGCTCGGTTCAGAGCAGCGTCGAAACGCGCGGCGCCTTCGGCGCTCTGGAAGGGGAATCGCAGGTCACTTACCTTCGATCCTGAAGATACATCCAACGGACGCGGGACATCCCACCTCCGCGCAATCGCACGTTCCTCTGATCGATTGAGACCGCGAATGGGGCTCGTCACCTTGCTGGCTCTGTGCGTCACCGTTCTGCTGAGCGGTGAACGTGCCGACGCGATGGGCAGGAAGAAGCCCGAAAAAGTCGTCGGAATTCACCTACTGTCGTGGACCTCAGACTCACTGCTCGCGGAACTTGGCAACAGGATCCCGGATCTTGCTGACCAGGGAATCAACCTCATCTTCCTTGAGGTAGACTACGGATTCGAGTTTGAGTCCCATCCGGAGCTGCGTCAGGGTGGGCCGATCATCAGCCGCGACGGAGCCCGGCGCTTCGCCGAGATCTGCCGCAAGCATGGGATTCGCCTGATTCCGCAGTTTCAGATGCTGGGCCACCAGTCCTGGGCGGGTACCACGTTCTCCCTTTTGACCGTGTACCCCGAGTTGGATCTCACGCCGGGTGCCTTCCCTGGCAACGAGGGCCTGTATTGCCGCGAATGGGATCTGACGAATCCGCGGGTCAACGAAATCGTCTTTCCCATGGTCGACGAAATCGTCGATGCCTTCGACGCCGATGGGATCCACGTGGGCATGGATGAGATCTTCCTGCTCGGTGCTGAGGAGTCACCGAATACGAAGGGAAAGGATCCAGCGCGACTCTTCGCCCAGGCGGTGAATGAATACCACGCGCACTTCGTCAAAGAGAAGGGCCTCGAGATGTTCATGTGGGGCGACCGCTTCATCGACGGTGAGGTACACAGCTTCGGTGAATACGAGTCCTCCCTCAATGGCACCGCTCCTGCCGTGGACATGATCCCCAGAGACATCGTGATCTGTGACTGGCACTACGAACCACGCCCTGCGTACTCGTCGATTCCCATGTTCATTGAAAAGGGTTTCCGCGTCTTGCCGAGCAGCTGGCGAAAACCCAGCGGTGTGCGGGCGCTGGTGAAATACTCTTACGGTCTCGAACACCCGAAGATGATCGGTCATCTGTTCACGACATGGAGCAGGCTGGACGGCGAGCGGTTGGTCAATTATCGCCCTCTGCGGGTTGGTGTAACGACGATTCGGGATGGCCGTTACTTCGACGTGACCTTTGATCCACAACACCCGTCGACGGACGAACTCGTTGTCGAGTTGGCCACGCAGCGTCCGGATCTGGCGATCTACTACCGAGTAGATCCGCCGGGGCGGGCGGGCGAGGTGTCCGAACCGGATCAGCACGATTTGAAGTATGACGGCCCGATTCACCTTCGGCACAGTGCCACGGTGAGAGCCGTCGCCTATCGACACAGTGTCGCCGTCTCGGACATGACCGAGAGACGCTTCTACCTGCACAAGGGCCTCCGCCGCCCCGTGGAGCTGACCGTGACGGCGAGTCCCAAGTATCCGGCCGTCAGTGGAAATGCGACCTTGGTGAATGGGGTCACCGGGTCTGAGTCCTATGGCGATGATCAATGGGTCGGCGCCGAGGGCACGGGCCTCGAAGCGGTGGTCGATCTGGGCGCCGCGACCGACGTCTCCCGTATCGTGGTCCACTCACTGAACAACCGGTCGAATTGGGTACACCAGGCTGCTGAAGTTCGTGTTGCAGGGTCGAAAGATGGAACCACGTATACGGCGCTCGGGTCCGTTTCCTTTTCCGATGAGGAGTCCGCCATCGTCACGCACGTCGTGGCCTTTGAGCCGAGCACAGCACGCTTTGTGAAGGTCACCATTCCCCCACGAACCATCCCAAAGGGTCGCTCCGGCGCCGGCAATCCAGCTTGGCTCTTCGTCGACGAGATCATCATCGAGTAGCCATCCATGGGACAGGGCGATTTCAATATCAATCTGCCGGATGACGAGAATTTCGCACCCTCCGAAGATCGCGTGCAGGCCTTTGCGGAAATGATGGTCCGCGGCTTGAGCGAGAACTTCCATCTGGGCCTGCCCGGGTCGGATCGACCCGCCTGGGATCGGCTGCGAGACGATGAAGTGGGCCGTCGGATTCGCGCAGATGCTTAAGAGGCCGCCCATCTGGATCCACTGCCCGTCGTGACTGACGAGATCTATCTCGAATGCCTCGACCACGGCAGCCCGGCATCGATGAATGCCGTCGCCCCGGGAAGTCGGCTGCGCATGGCCCTGCTGCCGATCGCGGAGTGCCTCGAGCCGGACGATCGGTTCATGGAGCGCATCGAGCAGGACATTCAGCATACGTTGGGTCTGCACAGCTGGATCCATCCCAACAACGACAGTGACAGAGACACCTTCGAGGGGCGCACGATCTTCAACGATCTGGCGTCGACCCATACGGCGAGTCTGCTCGTGGCCGCCGACTATCTGCTCGGCGACCGCCTGCAGCCCGACACTCGGGAGGGCATCCGGCGTGAGGTCCGACGTCGGACCCTCGATCCCTTTCGTCAGCGCATCGAAAGCGGCAAGGATGTGTATTGGTGGGTGACGGTTACTCACAACTGGAATTCTGTCTGTCTCCTGCACACCGTCGCCTGCGCGCTGGCCTTGCTCGAGGATCCACTGGATCGCGCCTGGTACGTGGCCACGGCTGAAACGCTGATTCGCTACTCAGAGGATGGATTCACCGAGTCCGGATTCTATACGGAGGGTGTCAGCTACTGGGCCTATGGTTTCGGTTGCTACGTTACCCTGGCTGAGATCGTGCGCACCGTCACAGCCGGCGAGGTAGACTGGCTGCAGCAGCCGCTGGTAGAACGCATGTCGCACTTCGGCCGGCACATGGAGATTCAGGACGGCGTCTTCCCCAGCTTTGCCGACTGCCGACGCGATGTCGATTTACCGGCCTGGCTCGTGCACTGGTCCAACAACCGACAGGACGGCTCGAAGGTCGAACGATCGCAGCACACGCCGATCGATATCCTCACGGGAAATCCCTTTCGAACCTCGCCGACGGCCCTGTTGGTGCTGTTCCACCAGGTCGATACCTGCAACGCTTATGCGGTCCCGGAAGGGGCCAGGCTTCGCGATTGGTGGGCGGACGAGCAATTCCTGATCTGTCGTCCTGCGGCCGATTCTCCCATCCGGTTCGCCTCAACCTTCAAAGGCGGCGACAACGGCGTCAATCACAACCACAACGATCTTGGCACGTTTACGGTTCTGATCGGCGACCGCGAGTTGCTCACCGATCCGGGGGCCGAGATCTATACGGAGCGCACCTTCTCCTCGACCCGTTACGAGGGGGATCTGCTCAACAGTTTTGGACACCCCGTGCCGGTCGTTGCGGGCCAGTTACAGCCACCCTCGAAGTCCGAATACACCAAGGGTATCGGTACCGATGTCGTGAGCCGTGTCCTGCAGACGGATTTCTCGGATGAGGAAGATCACGTGCTGATGGATCTCTCCGGGGCGTATCGAGTACCGTCTCTGGAATCGTTGACGAGAAACTTCACCCACTGTCGCACCGGTGACGGCGTCGTTACCGTCATCGACGCCGTGCGATTCTCGAGTCCGGAACGATTCGAGACGGCGCTGATCACCTACGGCGAGTGGTCCCAGCGACCGGACGGCGTACTGCGCCTTCACGACGGAGATTCCGGGATTGACGTGAGGGTCCGGTGCGAAGAGGGCTCGCTCGAGTTCGACCATCTCGTCATCCAGGAAAGTTCCACGCCCACGCGTCTCAGTTGGCGTTTGGTCGAGACGGTGACGGCAGCGTCCATCCGCATCGAGGTAAGGCCCGCCCACGACTGAACGGACCTTCCTGTGGCCTTTGACACCCTGAAATACTACAGCTCTTTGTTGCACGACTTGTGCTGCACCTGTTGCTTTGATACAGACCGAACGGAGAGCCTTCAGTCGACATGACAGACAAAACCCTCGACGATGGCGATCATCTGGAATCGCGCTACGTGTGCCAGGAATGCGGAGAGCCATTCCCGATTGGCGAGAGTGCGAAAGTCTGTGCCCACTGCGGAGCAGAGGTCAGGGTCGTCGGCAAGTCAGAAATCATCGACACGCGGCCCGCCTCGTGTGATGCTCGTGGATGATTCGGCCGTCGCCCGTCACAAGGTTGGCGCCATCCTGCGCAGTCTCAAATGCGAAGTGATCGAGGCGAAGGACGGGACAGAGGCGCTTTCAACGCTCGAAAAGGAAACGCCAGATTTGCTGATTCTCGACATCAACATGCCCTGCGTCACCGGTCTGGATGTGCTGGCACAGATTCGCCAGAGCAAGCGACATGCAGCGCTGCCAGTGGTCATGCTCACGGGCGATGCCGACCCGAAGGTCGTAACGAAAGCCATTTCCTTGCGTGCAGATGATTACATCCGCAAGGACGACGCCGCCACGACCATCCGCGACCGGTTGTCCGAGCATCTACAAACTGGATCGCTCATAGACTCTCACGTGCGACGCTGAATCCGGCGGTCCTGATCACCTTGCCAAAGGCAGACCAAATGCCGTCACCCCAAGACTACAGGATCATCTACAACTGGGACGGTGCCCCTCACGGGTATTCGGAGGTACCGCAATCGATGGAGAATCTCCTCCAAGCGGTCTATGCCCCTCTCGAGGACACCCAGACCGACGCCCTGTTCTGGTGCATCGGAGAACATGCGGCCCGTTGGGAGAGTGAGAATCTCGAGCTGCTCGGTGACGAACACGGTCGCGTATACGAGAATGCCTACAACTACAACTTCACCGAGAACATTCGACAGATGCTCGAACGTGGCGAGGATCCGCAACAAGCCATCATCGAACGCGGGCACGAACTCGGACTACATGTCTACGGTTCGGTGCGGATGAATGACAACCACTTCGGTGGGACCCAACCTGCAGACATTGGCAGACTGCACCATACGGAGATGACACGACTTCGTCGTGAGCACCCCGAGTGGATGTTGGGTGACCAGACGTCAGAGTGGTATGCGGCATCGTGGAACATGTCCATCCCCGAAGTGCGCGAGAATCGTTTCACGCACGTTCGCGAAGTGTGTGAACGATACGGCTGGGACGGCGTGGAACTCGATTGGCAGCGTCATGCATTTCATCTGCCGGAAGATGAAGCCTATCGACTTCGGTATGTGATCACCGATGTACAGCGCGCCGCCCGCCAACTGACACAACGCCTGGCCGAGGAACGTGGACGGCCCTTCTACATGGCGGTCCGCATCGCCGGGTCCCTCGAGATGTGTCGTCGCATCGGTTACGACATCCCCACGTGGATCGAGGAAGGGCTCGTCGACATTCTGATCCCCGCTGGAAATGCAGGAACCGATCCGGATGCCAAGGTGGCAGAGTTGGTCGAGATGTGTCAGGGCACCGACGTAGTGGTGTATCCAGGTTTCGACGGGGGCCTGCCCGGTGTTCCGTCGGGTCCCGAAGATACCAAGACCCGCGACTTCATGAGTGTGCGCGGGATATCCAGCAAGCACTACCGCGCTGGTGCCAAGGGCATGTATCTGTTCAACTGGCATGCCGGACGCGACACGCGCCGCGAACCGATGACGCAGGTCGGATCCGTCGAGACGCTCCGCAAGACAGACAAGATCTACGCTGCCACCAATCGCTACATCCTGAACGAGGGCGATTGGCGAGGCGCGTATCGGCGTGATCGCATACTCGGCGAAGTGCCCGTCCCTCTCAAGTCCACGATGACGCAGGACGGTCCGACGATCCATCTGGTCACGGCAGATGACTTCGAGTTGGACACCCCCACCGCCGTGCAGTTGCGACTGCGTCTCAGCGAGTGGGTTCGGGGAGACGAACTGAAGATTCTATTCAACGGCAAAGAGATGACCGATGCCGACATCGCCTACTGTGTCGCCGTCGATCCCCATCAACTGGGCGCATCGGCCGTCGGATCCTTCGGTCCAGATGTTTGGGTTCGCTTCGACCTCGATGCGAAGGATGTCCCCGCAGGTGAACACGAGGTCAAAGTCGTGCTCATCAAACGGCATCCTCAGGTGGCATCCGATCTGGTCCTGACAGATGTGGAACTGGTAGTGACCTATTAGCATCCTTCACGCACAGCGTCTTCTCACGGCACACATATAGGACGAACGATGACGAATCGCGTGGTTTACTTCAGTGGCGATTTCATCCCTGAAATCGAAGCCCGTATCTCCATCTTTGACTGTGCGTTGATGTTTGGAGACATGGTCTTCGAAATGACCCGCTCCTTTCAGCAGCAGCCGTATCGCCTGCGCGATCATCTCGAGCGCCTCTACGCCTCCATCGACTACGTACAGATCGAATGTGGCCTCACGATCGATGAGATGGAAGCGGCCACGCACGAGACGATCGAGCGGAATCTACCCGCCCTGGAAGGGTATGACTTCCAGATTATGCACAATGTGACGCGGGGTGGGCTCGGACTCTACGACACGATCATCAAGGAGGGTACCGACCCGATTGTCTCCATCAATGTGTTGCCATTGATCCGGCACACGGGAGGCATGGCGGATCGTTACGCCGGGGGTGCTCATTTTGTCATCACACCACAGCAGTCGGTGCCGGCACGATACATCGACCCCAAGGCCAAGAACCGCAGCCGCATCTATTACAAACTTGCCGACCTGCACGCGGCGAACCTCGAAGAAGGTGCCATGGCGCTGCTCACCGACGAGCGGGGCTTCATCACGGAGGGCACGGGGAACAACTTCTTCATGGTGCGTGATGGTCAGATCCTGACGCCGAAACCGCACGACATACTGCGGGGGGTGTCTCGTCAGGCCTGTATGGAACTGGCACAGAGCCAGGGGATGCCCGTCGTCGAGGCGGACATCTCGCCCTATGATGTGCGTGCCGCCGATGAGGCGTGGTTCACGAGCACGACGATCTGCATGATCCCCGTGACCCGCTTCGACTTCCGGCCCGTCGGAGACGAAGCACCGGGCCCGGTGTATCGGCAGCT
>Ga0187827_10002543_pt1 | contig 24716 bp, 20 predicted proteins | sample ETNtaG_39_FD_167969 | JGI IMG/M metagenome (GOLD analysis project Ga0187827, IMG submission 167969) | Marine microbial and viral communities from oxygen minimum zone, Eastern Pacific Ocean - ETNP2014_SV_150_PacBio MetaG (Illumina Assembly) | ecosystem: Environmental > Aquatic > Marine > Hypoxic... | reverse complement strand
GATCTTGCAACTGCTAAAGCGGATGTTAAAGTTCTTGACGCAAAAGGATATACAACAACCGAGATGGATGCTGATCTTGAAGCGTTCTCAACTGCTTTGCAAAATGCAATAACCAAATACAATGCTGGTGATTACACAGAATCTGAGCGTTATTACAAAGAAGCACAAGTACTTCTTGAGAAAATCCAAAACGCAGTTGCTTCAGCCACAGCACCAGAAAGTAAAATTGCTACATGGCTCAGTGGATTATCACTTGGAATTGTTTCAATTGCTATCATAATTATATTAATCGGCGGTTTTGTCGGATTCATATTATGGTATAAAATGTTCAGAGTGATTCCAATATCTGAAGTAAAGAAAGATCCAGACTTATTTGTAGAAGGTGCTCGAATTGAAGGTGTTGTCAAGAGTATTACTGAAACTAAAAAAGGTAAAGTATTCCTTGTGCAAGATCAGAAAAATAAATTGCATGTAAGATACCCATTCTACACAACAATTGAAACAGGAAATCTCATACGTGCAGTTGGTAATGTCAAAACGTACAAGGGAGTTCCTTATATGGATGCTTCAGATGTTCACAGGGTTACTGTAAAACACTTTGGCAATTTCATGAAGAAAAAAGGTGGCCATGGTTTCAAGAACCCTGCGAGCGCATTCCTTAAACGATTTAAGCGCTGAGTAATTTAAACAATTCTTCAGCGCGCTCTTTTGTCCTAGCTTCTACTGTTATTCTTAATATTGGCTCTGTACCGCTAGGCCGCGCCATCACCCAAGCGTCTTTGAAGTCTGCGCGCACTCCATCAATTTCTAAAATTCTTTCAGCGCCTTTCAATGAACGAATTTTTTCATAAAGTTCATTGCATTTCTTTTCTTTTTCATCTTCTTCACATTCTATTTTTGTTCTTTTTGTAAAATAGTCTGGGAGTTCTGCAATAATTTCAGAAAGTGGTTTGTTTTTCTTTTCAATAATTTCTAAAACTTTAAGAGAAGCAAGTATTCCATCTGGACACCAGTGAACTTTTGGAAATATGAAGCAGCCGCTTGGTTCTCCACCGAAAACTGCATTTGTTTTTTTCATTTCTACAGCCACATGCACGTCTCCAATTGGTGTCATGCTAACAGTTCCACCTGCATTTAGTATTGTTTCTTCAACAAGCAGTGAAGTATCAACTGGGAAAACAATATTTCCTCCTTTTTCAATTTCATTTAATGCAAGAAGTGCAAGGAGTTTGTCTTTCTTTACAAAATTTCCTTTTTCATCAATAACACCTAGCCTGTCCCCGTCTCCGTCATGAGCAAACCCAACTTCAGATCCTGTTTCAATAACTTTCTTTTTCAATTCTTCAAGATTTTCTTCTGCTGGTTCGCTTTTTCTTCCTGGAAAAGTTCCATCTGGTTCGCTAAAGATTTTTGAAACGGTTCCGACTTGCGAAAGAAGCTCTGGGGAAACTACGCAAGCAGCTCCGTGTCCACAATCTAAAGCAATTTTGTGTTTTTGTTTTATTTCAGCTGCTTTCAAAATTGTTTTTGTGTAATCATCAAGAATATCGACTTTTTCTGAGCCTGCAATTTCTCTCCAATCTGCTAATTGTGATTTAGAATCTACCTTTTTCTCAATTTCCTTTTCCATTTCTGGGGTGTAAGCACTTGTGTCTGCGTTCCAAAATTTTATTCCATTATATTCTGGGGGATTATGAGATGCTGTGATTATTATTCCTGCTTGCATTCCAAGTTTCTTTGTTGCGAAAGCGAGAGCAGGCGTCGGTACTACTCCTGTTCTAATAATTTTTATTCCAGTGCTTTCTACTCCAGCTGCAAAAATATTTTCTAAAGTCTTTGAAGTCAGTCGTGTGTCTCTTGCAAGCAATACTTTGCCTTGTTTCAAGTAAGTTCCCAGGGCTTTTCCTACATTTAATACAAATTCTGGTGTTATTTTTTCTCCGTATTTTCCTCTGATCCCTGAGCTTCCGAAAAGTTTTGTCATAACTCAAATCTATGTTGTTGGACTTAAAAGCATTTCTTTAAATAAATTTTTAGTTTTCCTTAAATTATTTATACACAGAGTTGGTATACTATCTAACATGCCCATTCCTAGTAATTGGAAAACTGCAGTTCTTCTTGCAGATTTTCCCGGTCAAAATCCAGGAACTCCGTTCCTTGAAGTTTATGGAGAGACTTTATTAGAGCGAACTTTTCATAAAGCGCGGGCGTTTTTCGATAAAATTTTTATTGTTGCATCTTCATTAAGAATAAAATCTGATCTTGAAAGAAAATTATCAGATGCTGATGTTATTTTGAATTTGAAAAACAAAGGATTGCTTGGGGATATCCTTGCAGGATTAAAAGCGTGCACAAGCGACTATGCTTTTATCGGAACTTGTAACATGCCATTTCTAAATAAAAAAGTTTTGAATCATCTTTTTTCTAATTTAAATGAAACTCAAGCGGTAATTCCCAAATTTGTCAATGGGCAAATCGAACCTTTGCATTCAGTTTACAAAACTCAACCTACAATCCGGGCTTTGCAAGATGCAATTGGTGATGATAAGAAAGAAGCTATTAATTTTATTCAAAATATTTCTCAAGTTAATTATTTGCCTGTCGGAGAGTTGTCGGATTTTGATAAAAAGCTTGAAACTTTTTTCAAAGTGAAATCTGAACAGCAATTTTCAATTGTTAAGGATCGTTTCAAGAAAAAAGTTTACAATAAACGTCTGAAAAAAGCTGATCATCTTTGTAGTGGTATAATAAAAGAGAATGAAACCAACAATACAATTTATTTCAAGGTTCCTGGGACCGATGAAACTCATGACGTTACTTTTAATAAGAGAAAAAACAATTGGATTTGTGATTGTAAGTATTACACAATGAAAGCGTGCTACTGCTCGCACATTTTAGCAGCACAAAAATGTTGTGGGAAGGAATCTGGGGGTAAAAATGATTAAAGATTTTCCAGTTAAGGGAAGCATTCGGAAATTATTGAAGAAACCAATGGGAGAAATTTTATCTGAAAAGGATTTTTCTAAGAAAAAATTTGAAAATCTTATTTGTATTGGTGATAATGTTTCTGAAACTGCAATAAAATATAATTTGAATCCACAATTAATTGTTTATGATAAAATTGAGATGCGAAAACCAGTAGCCAACAGCACTGTTAAAATTCTTAAAAAATATGGTTCACTTTCTTTCAAATGTAAAAATCCTGCGGGGGTTTTATCTTTGGATGCATGGAAAACTGTTGAGAATGCTATTTCCTCTGGTTCTCCAGCGCGACTTTGCGTAAAGGGTGAAGAAGATTTGCTTGCACTTGCAGTTCTTTTCCTTGCGCCTGTCGGTTCTACATTAGTTTATGGCCAACCAAATGAAGGAATTGTTGTTGTTAATGTAACTGATGAGCTAAAACAAAAATATATTTTGAAAGTTTTTGCTGAAGTTGGGAAAGTTTTCCTTCAAAACCTTAAAGGAACTACTGTAATTGTTCATGATTCAGATACTGATGGTTGCACATCTGCTGCAATCTTTGTGCATTATCTGGAACAGCGCGGATTGAAAGCAATTCCTATGGTTACACGTGATGCAGTTATCTATCCTAATGTTCAACGACAAATCGATAAGCTGCAGCCGGATAATTTAATCATTCTGGACTTTGGTGGAGAAGCTCATGATTATATTCGCAGTAAATCTCGTCATATGAAAATTTTAGTTGTTGATCACCACAGATTAAAAGAAAATTCAGAGTATGGTAGGTCAGATATTGTTAATCCACATCTTTTCAAAATTCCAGAATATCTTAATCCGCCAACAGCATACCTTGCATATTTAATTTGCGATAATTTGGATTGGGTTGGAGCACTTGGGGTAGTTGCAGACAAAGGACATCCTTCTTGTCCAAACTTTTTGAAGCAAATGCAAAAGAAATATGATGTTGATTTTGAAGTTCTTAAGAATTATACGAATGCTGCGGACGTTCTTCGCGATTCTGAATATATTGTTACTGCGCTTTTAGAAGCAAAAATACCACAAGATCTTTTGAAAAACAAGAAACTTGTTGCATATGAAGATGAATTTAGAAAAGAAGTTACTCGTTTAATGGATATTCACAAAGAAAAAGCCAGGTTTTTCGAAGATGCGAAGCTGGTTATTTACGATATTGACACAAAATATTCGCTACGTGGCGGCATAGCAAATACTTTGCAGGAAAAATACAAAGGTTGGACTGTTATTATTGGGGATGAACAAGGAGATCATTATGCAATGAGTCTTCGAACAACGTCGCATGATGTTGATCTTGTTTCTACAATTAAAAAAAGTATTTCAACTCTAAAAGATGCGTTTGGAGGCGGTCATGCAAAGGCATCTGGCTGTAAAGTTCTACTTAAGGACAAAGAGCGCTTTATAGAAACGTTTATAAGACTTTTAAACGAAATTAATACTTAGTATGAAAAAGCATATTTGGAAAGTGTTTGAATTTTCAGGCTGGTTTATCACGTTAATTGGAATTATATTCGGTCTGTTATATGCAAGTATTGCTGTTCAAGCTGAACTTGTTGGTGGAATTATGCTAGCAGTTGTTGGTATTGCATTCATTCTTATTGGGGAATTCCTTCTTGAAAAGCAGGAGAAATCCAAATATAAAATGGTGTGGCACGCTATGTCAATTGGCGGTGCATTCGCACTTGTTATTGGAATCATTTGGTTAGTTATACAATTCTTTGATGCGTATGACTCTTGGTTCAGTGTTATTCTTTTACTGGCGCTTGGTGTCGGTTTAATCCTCATCGGAGAGGCGGTGAAATTAAATAAATGAATAAAAAAGCTGCAATTTTAATTACAATACTGATTGTCTCACTTATGGTAGTCAGCACAGTATATGCTGCTCGTGAGACTCGCGAAGCTGCTTCATCTAAAGTTGAAAGTAAAGGTGTTGGTGGACAATTCATTGATGGTACAGTTTGCTTGTTCAAATGCGGTTGGCCTGCATGGATCTTATTAATCCTACCGCCTGTAGCTATCTGGTTTTACAAGCGATTTATCTCTTGGGGATAAGGGCTATATACTAAAAATCATATAATATAATCGGAGAAAATAATGAAGAAAAACATAACAGATAAAATTCCACAAATAAAATTAACAGCCACTAAAATCGAAGAATTGGTTACTAAGAGAGTCATAGACGCTACTCCAAAAAAGTTAAGTCCAAAAACATTTTTGGATATTGCTCAAGATAGTTTTCCAATTGATTCTCCGTATGTGGTTCCTCTTGTTCCATTAATGAGAAAACCCCTTGTAGGAGAGAAACGTGTTTCATTAAATGAAGCTCATGATATTATTAAATTTGTTAAAGGAAAACTTTCAGGTGCTTTACTTGAGCCTGATTCAAAAATTGTTGAGATCCTAGGATTTTTTGGAAGGGAGAATAAAAATTATGTAAACCTTTCAAATTTGGAAAATGCATTAATTATTTATGCAAGTGAAAACCGCAATCTTAAGAAGAAGTTATTTGTTGATCCTCTTTTTACAACACTTGTTCGTTTGTACTTTGCTGAATACATTGGTGAGCTTGTTACTGTAGAACACCTTCTTGCTTTCATGGGTAAACGTGGAGCAATAACTGCTCGCAAAATAAATCTTATGGGGAAGACGTATGTTAAACTTGTTGAATGGGAAAGATGGGCAAAAATTTACAAGAAGGTTACTGGTGATAAACTTCCAGATTCAAAAGATTCAAAGGAAAAGAAACTTCGAACTATGATTGAATCTACTTACAAAAGTAGTATAAAATCTGTTGCAGGTTCTGGTGGAAGTTTGAGTAGAATGCTTTCAAAAATAGAACGGGCAGCCGCTGCTGGTTTCTCTGATGTTGAAATGGTTCGTGCAAAACAAATTGCATTAACTAAAATAGGGAAACATGGGAAAGTTTGGGTTGCAGAAGGGGAAGAAATAATTAATAAAGTACAAGCATTCCTTGCACAAAAAAAGAAAGTTGTTCTTTCTGATGCTGAATTTATTGAACTTTGTAAACAAGCTGGTGGTGCACACTTTAACACAATCGGTATACAAAGTGCTTTAATGCAAATCATGTCTGAAGGTATAACTAATAAGCTAAGTGTTGCAAGGATTATTGCAGATGTTCCTGAATTTTCAACATTACTAAGACTTTATTTTGGTCTTTTAATTATGAAACTTGGTGTTACTGAGCTCTTCATGGTGGTCTTTGGTGAAGATACTCTTCTTGGTCGTATTCGCGGCGGTGGGATTGGTAGGGATTTCAATGCATTAGTTGTTGAAGAAACTTACACTGATCTTGTTAAACAAGCTAAAGACACAATTAAACAGGTAAAGTCATTTAAAAAATAAGATTAATATTCAAAAGAGGGAATAATTAATCCCTCTTTTATTTGATTTTTATTTCTAAAGTTCGTCTGCTAGTTTTTTACCTGTAGTTTTCCCTACAAATAGTCTGTTGAATTTAACTCCTTTTGTTTCTAGGGCGTGGCCTAGCGCTTCTGTTGCTTTAGGTAAGTCTCCTTGTGCAGTCAATGCCGTACCCCATCGAACTGTTTTTTCCAAATCTTCCACAATGTGGTGGAATTCTTCTTCAACTTTTGGATCTTCATTCATAACGCCTGCTGTTTTTAATCGTGTTTTATAGTATGCTGCAATTGATCTGATAATATAAGTGGTTGTAAACAAACTTATTGCAAAATCTTTGTCTATTTTGTTTAAATCTTCATGAATTTCTTTTTCTAATTTCTCTTTATCCTTATCTTCCAGCGGTTTCTTAGTACTGTTTATTTTTTCTTCGAGTTTTAGTATGTGATTTGTCTTTTTTTCCACATCTTTCATAAGTGTGGCGAGGTCTTTGTGTTTGAATAACGTGATTGGGTGTACTATTCTGCTAATAATATTTTTTACAATTTCTTTTTCTTTTTTTATGTTTTCACAAAGATTGTCCATCCCCTTGAGGATTTCTTTGTGTTGCTTAAGATTGTCCTTAAGCATTTTAGATTGTTCATTTGTATCTTGCACTTGTTCTGGTAGTTCTTCGTCCATTTAAATCACGCTTTATTTATGGTTTTATGGGTTTAAATGCTTTTTCAGGGAACTATTGTGTCCAGCTTGTTATGGGTACAGAAAATAAAAAATGTACCCTGACTTCATGGAGATTTTATGCTTCTTTCTAAAACCGTTATCTTGCGTAGTGTTGCACTACGGGTCAGCTAAACACCTTATTGACATATGTCACTTCACATAATACTTTTAAACTAGTTCTTACATAAGTTACTTGGGTTACGCACATGGTATACAAGAAGTATGTTACTCGTAAGGGTAAAAAACACGGACCGTATTATTATGAGAGTGTACGCCAGCCCGATGGAAAAATCAAAGCTGTTTATCTTGGATCCACAAAACCTACGCAACGCGAAACCGATAAGAAGCTCCGTGTTGCACTACGTGGAAATGCAGTTAAGAAAACATTTGGTGTTAGATCTCGAACATCAAGAACTATTAAACCATCCTTTTCAATTCATCCAAAGTTCTTAATTTTATTTGCATTAGTTGTTTTATTTTCTTTTGGAGCATATTTTGGTGTTGAATATTATAATTATGATGCTGGACTTGGTCCAACAGGTTTTACAGCAGTTCCTATTCAAGATCAACCCCTTGTTGAAGAAACTCTTAGCTTGTATCAGGCGCCTGCCGAAATTGGAAAACCTGTAGAATGGATTCAACGTGTTAAAGTAAAAGCTGGTTCTGATTTGGATTGGTCTCAATTAGTTCCAAATGGTGTTATTGTTGAAGATATTTCTCCAATAACTCCAAAAATTACTGGAATGATTGCGTCGCATGATAGCGAAATTGAGTATGATATTAAATTCACAACTTCTGCTCCTGAAAAACATGAAACTGTTCCGATTTTAATTGACAGTAAATGGAAGAAAAAAGTAGAAGTTTCTTCAGATGCTTCTGTTCATTATTATAATACTCTTTCTTCTACTAATATTCTTGAAGAAAAAGCAGATATTTCACGCCTGTTCTCATTAAATCCTAGACAAGTAAAAATTTCAAAAGATGTGCATCTTTATTTACTGAAAAATAATGAGCGAATTGACATTACTGAAAATCCTGATTACAATGTTGAGTTAATTGACACAGACTTTAATGGTGAAACCGACACCTTGCAATGGACTGTTCCGCGTCTTTCAGAAGAGGAATTTGAAGTTGAAGTTGAAATTATTGTTCTGAATGTTCAGTCATATCCGGAAACAGGAGGAAACTGGACAGTTCCTTTCAATACAACTGGAACAGAATTGCTTAATATTACAAAAGACAGTAAGACTTTTGCGGAAATATCTTTTGAATATCTAAAATGCGGTGATGAATTAATAGAACCGATAATTCAAGGTCCAAGTATTGTTGTTGAAAACTGGAATTGCGACAACCAAATTGCAGAAATAGAGCACACTGTGAATATCGGCGGTGACCACGAACAACATTTCCAGTTTGGAACAGCAGAAGATTGGGCATATAATATGTTCCCTTGTTTCCTGAATGTGGATTGCGAAACTTGTGCTGCTGAGCTGAGCTGTAGTTGGTGTACTGATACTGGACTAGGTGGGGGTGGGTGTGTAGACATCACGGGTTGTACTTGGGTTTGTTTAGGGGATTGTGGAGAGGCTTGTGCTGCAGATCCTTGCGAACCATCAGAAAGTGGAGAGCTAACAGATGACCAACTTGCATGTGATGTTTTTACAGTTGGTATGGGTATTGAGGTTGATACTGCTGGTTTTGATATTGATGCACCAACTCTTTTTGTTTCCGGAACTCTGTTAATAAGAGACGGTTCAGTTGTTTATGCTGATTCAATTTCTCTTTCTGGTTCAATGGAAATAAATGGCAGTTCAACACTTAAAATACAAAGTCTTGGATTTGGTACATCAAATGGAGTATTCAACTTGTCTGGAGGAGAATCCGCCGTTGCAACAATAACTACAAACCAGACACTTATTCCATATACTACTTGGGATTTCGGTGAAAACACACTAACTCTTTTCGGTGAATATGCGAATTTCAGTTTCTATGATTCAGCGGATGTTGGCACTCTCAACGTTAATAACTCCTACTTTGAAAACAGTAGTGGAGATGGTGTTACTGTTGGGTTTCTTGACACATTACTTGGTTTTGCAAACAATACTGTCCAAGGGTCTCAAGACAATGGTCTTGAACTTGGAAAATCAATTACTATATTTGAAAATATAACAGTTTTAAATTCAACTAATCCTGCTGTGTCTATTGCTGGCACAGCTATTTTTGCAGAATTTAATAATTCTCAATTTGAATCTACTGTCTTCACTTCTGGTGGTGTTATTTCCGCAAATCATAATGACACTGCTAATGATTATCACATTTGGTCAACTACTGGTGAAGGAATCAGTAAATCAACTATAACAAATGATTTTGGAGTAGTTGATAATGTTTTCCTTGATGCAGGATTTTTGGATATTAACGAGGTTGGATCTTGCAGTAATTTAACAATTGATCTTACAAGTGGAGGGCCTACTGGTGATTCTGGTGTTAATATTACTGGTGACAACACATTAACTATGATTGGAAACATCACACTCCATAATTCAAATATTTCTATTGACAATGGTACAATAACTGAAGGAATTTTGAATGGAACTAATTTTACTGTTTCTGGTAATGGGATTCTAATTTCAGAATACGGAACTTTTGCTGGCTCATCCACAAGCTTTTGGAACATCTCAAAATATGTAAATGTTTCAGGTGTTACTGCAACAGCCAATGCCACAACCATCAACGTAACATATGCTGACAGTGATGTTTCTGGAGAAGAAGCAAATCTCAGCATGTACCACTATACTCCTTTATTAGGATGGACTCTTATTACTAACAGTACTGTTAATACAACAACAAATAATGTTATTGCAACTGATGTTTTGTCTTTCAGTTTGTTCGGACCAATGGGTTCAAATGGCCCTCCTAATCAGACAAATCCATTATTAAAGTCTGCCTCTGGAAACAACCTTTCTGCTGATAACTTGACTTGTACTAATCAGAGCACTTCTGACCCTGATGGTGATGAAGTTCAAAATATCTTTAATTGGTACAAAGATGGGACTCAACAATTATTATTGAATGCACCTTTTGCAAACAATACTAATTCCACTGATGCTAGTCAAATTCTTGATTATTCCACATTCAAAAACCACGGTCAAGCGTATGCAAATACTTTTTGGAATTCTACAGGAGTTATTGGTGGTTCCCATACTTTTGACGGAACTGGTGACTACATCAGCTTCGGCAGTGACGCCAGTTTGGATTTCAGTGGAGATGATTTCACAGCGGAAGTATGGGTTAAATTGGAAACTAATAATAATGATTATCAAGGTATTTTAACAAAACAAACTAGCACAAATGGCTTCGGTCTGACTACTGATAATCTTGGTAAACTCGCTCTTCTAACTTGGAGTGGGGGGGCTGGTTTCTATACAGTCACAAATGCTGTTCAAAATCCAAGTCAGTGGTATCATCTTGTCGGACTTCGACGAAATGGAATTAGTTATCTTTATCTTGATGGTGTTGAGCAAGATGACACTGATGAGGTAGCATTTACAGATAGCACTCTGACTGATGTTGTTATTGGTAGGTTCTATGGCGCTACTAATAATTTCTATCTAGTTGGGAGTGTTGATGAAGCCCGAATTTATGATTATGGCTTATCTGCCAAACAAGTACTTGCACGTTATGAATCTACAAAAGATGGATTCTCTGTTAATGAAACAATTGTTGGTGAGGATACTTCTTCTGCTGATGTATGGACTTGTGAAGTAACTCCTGTTGATCGTAAACAAGAAGGAACTCCATTAAATTCAACACCTCTTACAATAAACACTGTTCCAACTATTACATTTGTTGTGGTTACACCTAACAACGAATCAAAAGATCAGTCATGGATTTATGTGAATATAACTATAGACGAGGCTGGAAGCAGTGCAAATCTAGATTGGACATCTCTACATAATACTTCTTCAATAAATTATTCAATGAGTCAGGTTGAGAATTCTAATCAGAAGTGGGGTTTTAATGTTACTGATTTATTAACTCATGAAAATTACACATTCATTGTCTGGGCAAATGATACTAGTGAGGAAACTGGAAAAAGTCCGGATCGATGGGTTTACATTCTAAATAATGAGCCAACACAACTCACTCCTAATATAACTTCATTTCCAAATAGTAATAATTACACTACTGAAAATCTGACTTGTACAAATAACACTGTTGCAGATGTAGATGGCGACGGTACACAAAATATTTACAATTGGTATATTAATGGATCTCCTCTTGCTCTTTTGAATATGCCATTTGATCTTAATAATACTTCAACAGTATTGGGTGGTGCTAAAGATTATTCCAATTACAATATAAATGGTACTCTTGGAAACGGCGTTGCTGCAAGTGTTCCTACATGGACTACTGGAAAACTCGGAGGTGCATATGACTTTGATGGTAGTAATGATTATATTGAAACTGAAATTGACGCGCGCCTTAATCCAACAACAATAACTGTATCCTCTTGGTTCAATGCAGAATCTGGTGGTTTCACTGCTCAAAAACCAATTGTTCACAAGGCATTTACTTCTCACGGTGCTCCGTTCTACCAGTATAGTACATTTTTGTACGACAAGACGCCTCTTCTAAAACATATAGCATTTTATGTTACTGTGGATAACACCTGGTATATTGGTGCTGCAGTAGCTAATTCAGGGTGGGGATATGGGGCATGGCATCATTTAGTAGGAACGTATGATGGTGAAACAGTTAAAGTTTATCTAGATGGAGAACTGAAAGCAAGTGATGAAACACCAAGTGGTGATATGAGTGGGTATTCTACTCCTGTAACTATTGGGGCTTTCACAAACCTTGCAAAATCAAGTACTTATGTTTTCAGAGGTCTTATTGATCAAGTCCAGATATTTGATAGAGCTTTCTCACCAGCACAAGTAATGAGGCTCTATAATGAAACTCGATTTGGTTTTACTAATAATGCTACAATTGTTTCACAAGAGACTACTAATAGTGATGTGTGGGAATGTGAAATTACTCCTAATGATAATCGTAGTGATGGTACTGCAGTGAATTCCTCTGCGTTAACAGTGACTATTCCTGATGTTACTAATCCTGTTATTACTTTTGTTGAAGTATCTCCAAATAATGAGTCTTTAGCTCAGCCATGGATTTATGTAAATGTAACTGTGGATGAGTCTGTGATTGATGCGACTGTGGAATGGTTGCCTGAGGGTGGTACTGCTACTAATTATTCTATGGGCCAGGTTGAGGCCTCTGATCAAAAGTGGGGTTATAATGTAACCTCTGTTTTGAATCATACAAATATTTCTTTCAGAGTTTGGGCTAATGATAGTGTTCCTAATTTAGGTGTGTCTCCGGAGAGGTATGTTTATATTAGTAATAGTTTGCCTACGCAGACTGTTGCAAGTTTAGTGTCTTGGCCTAATGGTAATAATTTATCTCTTAGTGAGAATTTGACTGTAACTAATCAGACAACTGCAGATGCTGATGGTGATTTAGTTACTAATATTTTCAATTGGTATCTGAACGGAACTTCAATTTCGGTTTTGAATTTACCATTTGATACAAATAATACAACTGGTGTAACTGATTATTCTAGTCATGGAAATGATGGGGCTATCACTGATGCAAAATGGACTGGTAGTGGAAAGGTTGGTGGTGGTTATGATTTCGATGGGACAGGAGATTATCTTACTGTTGCTTCTCTAAGTCCTGCAATAAGTGGAACAGTCACAGTTTCAATGTGGGTATATTGGGATGGTTATAGTTCTGATACAGATGCAGCTGGGCGATTGACTCTTTTTGATGCACAGAATCCTGGAGATGATTTGTGGCTTAATCTTAATGAATCTGGTGATAGTAAATTTAATGTGTATTTCGGTGATTTAGATGCTCCTGGTTATCATCATTCAACTAGTGTAGTAACACAAAATTCTTGGCACCACCTTGCTGCTTCTTGGGATGGGACTAATGTGAAATTGTATATTAATGGAACATTAGATAAATCAGTTGAAACAGCTGTCTCCGGCACTTTTGCTTTAGACACTTCTTCCTTCAAAATCGGTGCACGGGAGAACTTTGCTGTTGGAGCTGATTTTTATTTCAATGGTATAATTGATGATGTTAGAATATACGACCGAGCTTTATCTGACACTCAAATTCTGCAAATATATAATGACACTCATTTGGGTCTTTCAAACAATGCTACAATTGTTTCTCAGGAAACTACACCTGGTGATGTTTGGCAGGTAGAGGTTACTCCAAATGATAATCGTTCTGATGGGGTGATTTTGAATTCAACTGTTGTAACTATCCAAACTCAGCCTTTCCATATTAATCCTTGGTTGAATTCTACTGATTTAACTAATTTAACAACTGAGAATTTAACTGCAACTAATAATACAACAAGTGATGTTGATGGTGATCTAGTTATTAATATTTACAATTGGTATGTGGATGGTACTAGCTGGGCTGTTTTGAATATGCCATTTGAAACTAACAACAGTACTGGTGCAACTGATTATGGTGGTAATAATGATGGTACGCAGGGTACTGGTACCGCATCTCCAACGTGGGGTTATGATGGCCAGGTTGGTGGTGCTTACACGTTTGATGGTGGAGATTATATTTCAATTGCTAATGAGGGTAATTTTGATTTTGTTAATTCTGTGTTTAGTGTTGAGGGTTGGTTTAAGACAAGTAATACCGATGCTTCGCGTAGAATGATTCTTGCTAAAGGTGCTGCTGCTAATTATCAATGGGATGTTGAGCTTCAGACAAATCATACTTTAACTGCATATTTCTCAGCCCCTGATGGTTCAACAGTTCTTGCCAGAGATTCACCTGAAGCTGTTAATGATGGTAATTGGCATCATTTTGTAATAGTTTATGATACTCGAACAACTTCTGAAAATATCAAATTATATCTTGATAGTGACGAAAAAATTTCTTCGCGAGCGAATGTAAGTGCTACTGAAGATTATGGTAATGGTGATGTAGCGCTTATGATTGGTGCTAGAGATCCTGGCAGTCCTACATTATTCTTTGATGGATCTTTAGATAATATCCGTATTTATTCTGGTGCACTTTCTTGGGCGCAGATTAATCAATCGTATCAAGAGCAGGTTGACAGTATTACTAATAATGCTACAATTGTTTCACAAGAGACTTTTGTTGATGCTGTTTGGCAGTGTGAGGTTACACCAACTGATACTGTACAAGATGGTACTGTTCTTAATTCATCTGCTACAACTGTGTTGGTTTCTAATGTTCCTCCAGGTCTTCCTGCACAATGGTCTGTTGACGAGGCTCTCAGTAATTCATCAACTCCAATAACAAACCGAAGGCCAGTTCTTGTCTGGAACAACTCCACTGATACTAATGGAGATGCACTAACTTACGAGCTTGTTATTGATAATGATATGGATTTCAGCAGTCCTGAAATAAATGTTAGTGGTCTTGAAAACACAACCCTTGACAACAGTACTAATTACACATCTTCGCTAGAAGCAGATGTTGATGATGTCCATGCATGGAAAGTTCGGGCATGGGATGGGACAGCTTGGGGTCAATACGGTCCTATCTGGTGGTACGAAGTTCAATCCTCTGTCTCAATATCAATGGCTGCTGACGGAGATACAGCAGCATTCGGAGACATGTATGCTCCATTGACTAATAGTACATTGCTGTATCCTGTTGTAGGATTCCCAGTTGTATCAAATGATGGAAATTGTGATGTTAATATAACTGTCACTGGAACTGACGTATGGGATTCTGATGCAAATCCTACTGCTAATTTTGTTTTCCAGACTCGTGAAAATGAAACAGATTCTATTGAAGATGGCGAACTAACAACTTGGACTCAAGTCCCTGCAACATCTGCTGTTGATCATATAGGTAAACTCCTGCACCGCAATTACACTAATACTGTTGGTAATGTGAGTATTCACATAAATATCACAGTTCCATATACAGAACTTGCTGGTTCAAAATCATCAACACTAACATTCACTGCGGAGAAATCATGAAAAAAATAATTATACTTGTAATACTAGCGCTCTTGATCGCGCTTCCAGCCCAGGCATTCGCACTTGGGATTTCACCTGGAGAAAGATTTGTTCCAAATGAATCTGCAAAAACGTTCGAATTTAGAGGATTAATATTTAACAATGAAGCCAAGGATATGGTTGTCGAGCTTGAAGTTGGTGGAGATTTGAAAGCTTTTGTTAGCGTTGATCCAAAAGTTTTAGAATTTACAAACGAAGACAAGCAGAAACAATACACTTACCAAGTTCTTGTTCCATTTACAATTGATCCTGAAAAAACAACTGGTTATATTATAGCAAAAGAGCAATTTTCACAAGAAGGAAAAGGAGTAAGCATAGGATCTACTCTTGCAGTTAAGAGCCGAATCACTTTAGGTGATCGTCCTCCATCTCCAATAAGAGAAACTGTTCTTGAAAAAATTGATTCAGATAATATTCTAGAGGCTGATGGTACAAAAACAACTGGTCTTGTTGTAGGGAAAGAAAGTCAAGCTGGAATTTTCAAAAATAAAATTGTTGGAGCAATTCTTTTAATTGCAGGACTTCTCATAATGGGTGGTCTTGTTTTAATGGGAGCACATTTCCAGAAAGAATCTAGTAAAGATAATAAGAAAAAACGTGACACAATTAAAAAGCAGAAGCAAGAGACAGCACAAGAAACTCTCTTAGAGCTTGAAGATTATATTAAAAAATGTAAAGCCAAGGGATTTAGTTCTGAAAAAATAAAATCAGAGCTTATTAAAAAAGAATGGAGTGAAAAAGTAGTAACAAAATTGCTTAAAAGGAATTGAAAAAAAGTATTTATACTTAAAATTCAATAAAAAGGTGACAAATGACACAAAAAATTGAAACAAAAAAAGTTATACTGATCCTTAGTGGTCTTATACTACTTTCTGTTTTAGGCACATCTGCATATTATACTTCATCTAATAAATTCCCATTTGGTCTATCTCCAACTGGTTATGCAACATCTGGTGCCAGTTATGCAACTGTAGATATTTCTGGTTCTCTTGCAATTACTATTCCTGATAATCATGTTAATCTTTCTGGTCATGTTGACGCTGCAGCTAATCCTGGTGCTTATGTAAATACCAATGCTTCATCTGCGATTATTAACAGTTTTGATAATAGTACTAATGAGAATTGGTTGAATGTTTCTGATGGTGCTGCTCGTAAAATAAAACCAGATAATATCACTGTTAATAATACTGGTTCTGTTGTTGCGAATATCACATTGTCTTCAGCTGCTACACCTGCTGCTTTCTTTGGAGCTGCTGGTGATTTCTGGGTTAAGATAACTAATGCTTCTGAAGGTGATGGTACTGGATGTCAACACATTCAAGCAGTAAGTTTGATACAATACTCTGATAATACATCTGATCTATGCGGACGTTTAGCTGCAAGTGATGGTACTGATGAAATCGATCTTTGGATTCAGTGGCAAGTTCCTTCAGCTGCATCGGCAGGTTCATATAATAGCACATTAACAATAAGTGCAGCACAAGCTGGATAGTAATGTAATAATGGCAAATCGTTCAAAAACTTCACTAATCATAATATCGCTTTTGATTATAGCGGTATTAGGTATCAGTATTGGATTTAGAATTTCTCCTACTGGTTTTGTAGTTGGTTATGCAACTGTTGATGTTGCAGGAACTGTGGGAATTACTATTCCTGATAATGCTGTTAATTTATCTCTTGGTAATGATTCTGCTGAGATTCCTGGTGCTTATGTGAATACTAATACTTCTTCTGCGATTATTAATAGTGCTGGCACTGGGGATGGTAATGGTTCGTATTCTACTCAGAATTGGTTGAATGTTTCTGATAGTGCTGCTCGTGCTATTGAGCCAGATAATATTACTGTTAATAACAGTGGAACTGTTATTGCTACTATTACTATGTCTTCTGGCGGTACTCCAGCTACGCTTTTTGGAACTTCTGGTGGTGATTTCTGGGTTAAGGTTACTAATTCTTCTGAAGGAGATGGTGTTGGATGTCAGGGAACTCAAACAGTTACATTTACACAGTACGGTACTAATTCAACTACCTTGTGCACACAATTAGGTACTCTTGATGGCGAGGATGGATTAGATATTTGGATTCAGTGGCAAATTCCATCTGCAGCAATAGAAAGTATCTATAATAGTACATTAACAATATCTGCCGCAGAAGCAAGTTAGAACTGTAATCTTTATAAAGCACAAAGCAATATCTAGCAATATGCGTAAATTTGTTCTTTTAATTTCAGCAGCGCTTTTTTTTGTAGCTTTAGTAAGCTCTGTTTCAGCAATTTCTATTGTACCAGCAAGAACAAATGTCGAATTTGTACCAGGTAAAACAATTCAACTCTCTTTTGGTGTTGGTGCTTTTGGTTCAGGAATGGGCTATGAAGTTCAATTTGATGGGGAATATACTGAAAATGCTAAAATTATTCGAGAAGATGTTGCAAGTATGGTTGTGGAATTTACAATGCCTGAAAATCCAAACCCTGGACTACATGAATTAAAAGTTGGGATTATCCAAGCTCCAAAAGAAGGTTTTGGTGAAGGTGCTGTTGCTGCCAAAGCTGCAGTTTTTTCACAAGTTCGATTCTTTGTTCCATATCCTGCAAGGTATGCAGTAATAAGTATTGATTCTGCTGATGTGTCTTTAGGTGAAATGGCTTACTTTACTGTTTATTTACAGAATTATGGAAAAGAAACTCTTGAAAATATTAAAGGAAATGTTAGCATAATTAATCCAGACAACGAATCAATCTCTACAGTTTCTTTGTCAGAACGAAGCAACCTATATTCTTTACAAACAACTGAATTGTTTGGTCAATGGAATACTGAAAATCAATCTGCTGGTATCTATTCTATTTTTGCTAATGTTGATTATGATGATCTTGAAGCAACAGCAGACGGAATACTTCGTGTTGGTACATCAACTGTTATGATTAATAGTATTCGTGCTGTTGGTAATGTCAGAAGTGGAGTTGTTAAAATTAATGTAGATATCTCCAGTTTATGGAATGAACCATTAGCTAATGTTTATGCCAAAGGACAAATCACAAAAAATTCAACTACTCTTGCTAATATGAAATCAGCATCACTTGATTTAAATCCATGGGGAAGCGGAACACTTGTGTTATACTGGGATGTTCTTGGACTTGATGTTGGAGTTTATGATATCAAAGTAGATCTTTTCTACGGTAATAAAACAAAAACAGCAACAACTCAAATTTATCTTATGGAAGAGGAAACTGTAGAAAAAAAAGCAGAAGTTAATACAATGCTTTACGGATCAATTTTATTACTAGTGCTTGCTGTTGTTTTCTTTGCAATTGTTATATTAAAATTGAGGCATCATCGTGAAGACTAAAATTATCATTGCAACACTGATTATTATAATAGCGAGTTTAGTTGCGCTTCTTTTCTTACCATATCAAATTGTTGAGTATCCAACACATCTTACAGTAACAGCAGAAAATGTTGGTGTAAATGTTGATACTGATGCATTGTGGTTTGGTCATGTTCCTGTTGGTGGAAGTAGTGCTCGTCCAATAGTTGTAGCTTCTTCACAAAAATCATTTGTGAAAATCAAAGCAGAAGGAGAGCTTGCAAAATGGCTAATTGTTTCTGAAAACAATTTTAAATTGATGCCTGATAATAAAAAAGAAGTAATGATAAAATTAGACGTTCCTTCTAATGCAGAGATTACTTCCTATGAAGGAACTCTTTCTGTTTACTTCTATAGACCGCTCTTTCGTTAAAGAATAGTATTTATAATTGCAAAAACACAGAATATTAGGAAAAATATAGATGAAACTTCCAGAAAAAATTGATCTGAGAACCGCAATAATCTTATTCATACTTGCGATTGTTTTAACTATTAGTGGCGCGTCTATTCTTTTTGAAAAAGTTTCTATAGAAAAAACAACAGGTCTTGCATCTGCATCTATTGGATTAAGTCTTCAAAAGCCTTCTGCTGAACCCGAAGAACCTGAAGAAGAAGATGACTCTGGTGGTGGAGGCGGTGCTGGTGGTGGAGGTGGACCATCTGATGCTAAAATAATTAGTTATGAAAAGTATCTTCCTGCATTTTCTGAAGGGAGTTACAAGTCAATTATTGTTCCTGATGAAGTATACACTCACATTCGAATGGTTTCTATTGATAATACTGAAATGCAAAAGAATCTTACATTCCGAACACGAAACTATCTGACAAAGCCATTCCGGCTCGATGCAGCTCCTGGTTTTGTTTATGGTTATTGTAATCTTGAAATCGAAAATCTTAATGAATCTCTTGTTGGCGATATCTGGGTTCACTTTAGAGTAAGTCGTAGTTGGTTTAGCAAAAACAGAATTGGTGAAAACACAATAACTCTACATAGATATTCAGATGCTTGGCAAACATTTGAAACTGAACAAGTACGTTCCACACCTGAGTATTTTTATTATAAAGCATTAACTCCTGGATTTTCAACATTTGCTATTTCTGGAACTGAATCAAAAACCGGTATGCATCTTGTCTATGATTCAAATATAACTATTTACGTTGGAGGAAAAGCAACTCATACAGTTGTTGTTGAAAACATCGGAGAGATGTTCTTAAGCGACGTTACAGTTAGTGCAGAACATCAATCATTTAATTTTAATGTCTCTCCAAGTTCAATTCCTGAACTTATTGTTGGTTCTAAAGGAACATATGTTATGACAATAGAAGTTCCAGATAAAATTGTGCCTGGAACATATGATGTTCTTCTAAGAGCAAACTCTAAGGAATCATTCAAAGAAGCAACATTCCAATTAATTGTTCCTGCTGTTCCAAAACCTGCTGTTGCAGCTCTTCTTTCAAATCAAATTGACAACTTAAAGAGCACTGCAACCAAAATCTGGGTTGAAGCGCAGTGGATTGGTTTACGTGGTGGAAATGTAAGTCTTGTATTTAATTTAATTGATATTGCCAAGAACAGTTTGGATCAAGCAACACAAACTTTTGGTATGATCGATTTCGCTGATACAACAAAATTTGTTGAAGAAGCTCGAACTAATTTAGAAAAAGCTGTTATCAAACTTGCAGAGCAACAACCATATCTCAAATTCTTCTCACTATCTCCTATGACAGTTATTGTTATACTTGTATTCTTGCTTGTTGCCGGATTTGGTGGTTACAAACTTGTTGGACGGTATGAACATGCTGCTAAGGCATATTCAGGTAAACAAATAAAGCTTGTAAAGAAAGAAGTTATTATTAAAGAAACAAAGAAGACAAAACTCGTAAAACAGTTATCCCTTGCCGAGTCAGCATATCAACAAGGTCACATTTCAAAGAAGATTTATAATGCAGAGAAAGCACGCATTAAGAAGGAAATGAAAAAATGATATTCCCAGTTAAACTTATAAAGAGTTAAAGCTTACTATCGAAATAAGGTGATTTATAATGCCAGAAGAAACAAATTCAAATACAAACACTGCTTCAAACCCTGATAAAGCAGATGAGCGCAACTTGGTTATGGTTGGGCTAGAACAGCAAAGACAGAAACTCAAGAACAAACTTTCCTACACAGAAGGAAAAGAAACCCATCTTGAGAAAGATATGTCAGAAGCACATAAGATTCTTGGTGATCTCGGACAGAAAATGAAAGATATTCAGGATCGTATATACAATGATGAAATTAAGATCGATGAAGTCAGAGATGCAGAGAAAGAACTCAAATCACAACTAGTATCTGTTGGGAAGCTTATGGTCGAATCTAAAAGCGTTCTAGAAAAGTAATCGTCACTATTTCTAAGGATTTAAATAGTTTCTACTGTGAAGGATAGTTGTGACTAAACAACTTTGCAAAGAAATATTGAAACAATTAATGGCGGAGAAGCCAGATAAAAAGAAGTTTCGTTTAATTAAACGTGAAATTACAAAAAAATATCATGTTTCAATCCCTCGTAATTATGATTTGTTTAAAAACGCTACGAAGCGACAGCAAAAAGAATTAAAATATCTGCTTTTGAAGAAACCAACGCGTTCTATTTCAGGAGTTTCTGTTGTTGCTGTTATGTGCAAGCCACACAAATGTCCTCACGGAACTTGCATGTATTGTCCTAAAGGAAAGAACGCTCCTCAAAGTTATACTGGTGATGAACCTGCAGCTCGTCGAGGTCGGAGTAATAAATTTGATGCTCGTGCTCAAGTATTAAATCGCTTGGATCAAATTGAAAACTCTGGACATCCAACTGATAAACTTGAACTAATTGTAATGGGTGGAACTTTCCCAAGCTTACCTTGGTCATATCAGAAAAATTTTATTCGAGATTGTTTGAATGCAATTACTGGAAAAAACCATGAAACTCTAAAAGCTGCGCAAAAAGCAGCAGAAACTTCAAAGCAAAGACCAATTGGAATTACAATTGAAACACGTCCGGATTATTGCAAAGAAATTCACATAAAAAAAATGTTGGAACTCGGTGCAACAAGAGTTGAGCTCGGGGTTCAAACAGTGTATGATTCTGTATTCAAAAAGATACACCGCGGGCACACGGTTAAGGATGTTATTGAAGCTACAAAACTTTTGAAAAATTCTGGATTAAAAGTTTGCTATCACATGATGCCTGGATTACCTGGCTCAAATTTTGAAAAAGATCTTTCTGTTTTCAAAAAAATATTTACAGATTCTAAATTCATGCCAGATATGATAAAGATTTATCCAACTCTTGTAATAGCTGGAACAGAATTATACGAGGAATGGAAAAAAGGAAAGTACAAACCACTTGAATCAAAAGAAGCTGCAAAATTAATTTCAAAAATAAAAAAGTTTATTCCTAAATGGGTTCGCATAATGCGCGTGCAGCGTGATATTCCTTCAAATCTTATTGAAGCTGGTGTTAAAAAAAGTAATCTTCGCCAGCTTGTTAAAGCAAAGTGTAAATGTATTCGGTGTAGGGAATTTGGACATAAACTTCGCAGTGAACAAGATTTAGGAGAATTAAATATTCAAATTAAAACTAAAAAATATCTTGCATCTGGTGGCACTGAATATTTTATTTCTGCAGAAGATTTTGAGAAAGGTGTTTTAATTGGTTATTTGCGATTACGACAAACTTCAGACAAATGGATTATTCGCGAGCTTCATGTTTACGGTACTGAAGTTGCAATTGGTAAACTTGCTGAGTCAAAGTTTTCAATGCAACATAAAGGATGGGGTAAACAACTTCTTTCAAAAGCTGAAACTCTTGCTCAAAATAAAATATATGTTATGAGTGGTATTGGTGCGCGTGAATATTATCGCAAATTTGGGTACGAATTCGAGGATCCGTACATGATGAAAACCTATAAATAATTCCTAATTCTCATACGATACCTCAATGAACACTCCAAAAAATGTTAAACACGTATTAAAGAAACTCAATAAGAGTTATTCTGAGATTGGGCAGGAATGTATTTCTGAAGTTGAAAAATCTCTTAGAGGGAATGGATATACAGACGCAAAACTTTGGGCAAAAACAGCTTTGCAGGCTTTAATTGGCGAACTTGGTGGTGTTGAAGATGAATTCGGCCTTGAGCAAATTGCAATGCAGCTTGACGGTTTTGAACGCGATGCAGTTGAAGCATTTTATGAAATTTTTACAGATCTTCAAGATGAGCTTCACGATGTGCATCCAGTTGATATTCGTGATACTCTTGTTTATTCAATTATGAATGCACTTGATAAAGAAGATCAAAAAAAGTACAAAGGACTTTACAACTAATTTTATAAACATATAATCCTTAACTGTTTTTATGAGAAGTCAAACACATGCAGCAGCAGGAATATTATTTGCTTTAGCTTTGGCAAAAGCTGGTGTGTTTTCAGTTTTAGGTCATGGTTATTTGGTCTTTGCTTTCTTTGGAGCGCTTTTACCTGATATTGATAATCATAATTCAAAAATTGGGAGGAAAGTTCCAGGACTTTCAAGAGTTGCAGAATTTTTAATGGGGCATCGCGGAATTTATCATAGTTTATTTGGTGGTGCAATTACTCTTGTGTTCTTTTTCTTTATCTTTCAATTATTTTCTTTAGCAGGATGGAAATGTTATCTAACAGCAATTGGTGTTGGATTTTTTTCACATCTTATTATGGATTCTATTACAATTAAAGGAATTACTTGGCTTCGACCATTTCATACAATTCGAATAAAAGGTCCATTTAAAACAGGAGGATTGCTTGATACTAGCTTTTCAATAGCTTTTCTTGTTCTAACGGGGTTTGTGCTTAAAGGGATGGGCTGGAGCTTCCTGAAAATCATTTGACCTAATCCCAACTCTTTTATATGAGATTACGCACGGATTTTCTGCTATGCAATTTGAAGATGTAATGAAGCTTATTCTTGGCAAATCCAAGAATAAAACAGGGGGAGAACCGGATAATTCAGAAAATAGCGAAGCTGTTGCAGAGAAACAACCAAAATCAAAAGGCAACTGGAGAAAACACCTTGATTCATGTATGCATTGTGAAATTAATCGAATTGTTAAAGGAACTCATAACCACAAGTATGCGTATAAGCGGACATTGAATGTTAGAAACGCTCAGCTATGGGTTGCTTTAGCTCAAATGAGTCAAAGAGTAAGTGAGTTAGAAATTCAGCTCGGTGTTAAATCTTCCGAAGAAGTTCCAGTCGAAGTTGAAGAACAAACAGTTGAAGAAAAAATTATTGAAGAACCACAAAAATCTTCTCAGATGATTATATCTGGCCAACCCGCGGCTTCAATCGAGCAACAAGTTCCTCTTGAGCAATCCTAATTGGCTCAGGGATCTTAGAAATTAATAACTTTTCTACTATTCTGGCTGCTGAATCAATACTTATTTTGTTTCCAGGACTTACAAAAACAGATGGTGCTCCTAATTCTTTTTTAACTACTTTACCAACTTTTTCTTCATCCATGTAAATGTATTTCCCTTCATCTTCTTCTACAATATTTCCACACATTAATTGAATTGATGCACCAATTGTTGGGAGATCAAGTGCAAGTCCAACGTGTGATGCAAGTCCAAGACGACGAGGATGAGTTATTCCATGACCATTTATTAAATAAACATCAGCTTTTTCAAAATCTCTTATTGCATCAACAACTACTTTCCCTTCTCGAAATCCTTCGCATCCTGGAAGCGCTGGGAAATCGACGTGTTCGCTTTTTATTTCTTTTTTTGTAACTGTTCGTGTTTCAACATCATAAAGAGCAAGTCCAACAGTTACATTATTACCTCGAGAATAAATTGCAACGCCGCATACTGTTTTTGGGTCTGCTGATAAACTATCATCCAAACTAACATCTTCTGCAAGCTGTTTTTGAAGCTCTGCTGCTTCAGTTATTGGGATAGATTTAGGAAAGTATTTGCTCATATTAGAATTAACTATTCTCCGCGGGGTATTTGAGGTTTTGTATGTCGTGCTGAAAGATTCCTAATGTTCAATAATTCAAGTTTTGCAGTATGACTCATATTTCGCACATGTGCAACGATTTTTGAAAGATCTATTATTACTTTTCGAGAATTTCTAGCTTTGTCAGATACTTTTTTTGGTGAGTAATTTGAAA
>Ga0187827_10002541_pt1 | contig 24721 bp, 25 predicted proteins | sample ETNtaG_39_FD_167969 | JGI IMG/M metagenome (GOLD analysis project Ga0187827, IMG submission 167969) | Marine microbial and viral communities from oxygen minimum zone, Eastern Pacific Ocean - ETNP2014_SV_150_PacBio MetaG (Illumina Assembly) | ecosystem: Environmental > Aquatic > Marine > Hypoxic... | reverse complement strand
TATCGGCAGGGAGGAGCTGCCGATGCCTTGGACGGAGACCTGTGCAATGAATGAGAGGATGTGTTTCGTGTCGGCTTATCTTGACGGTGCCGAGAGCATCAGCGCCTTGTGCCGTGAGTTTGCCATCAGCCGCAAGACGGGCCACAAGTGGCTGGCGCGCTATCGTAGCGAGGGCATTGCTGGTCTTGAGGAGCGCTCACGCGCACCCCATGGTAATCCCCGCGCCATGGCGTCGGATGTGATCGAGGCGGTTGTGGCGGTCCGTCTGCGCCATCCGACCTGGGGGCCCGACAAGGTCAAGGCCTACCTGGAGAGGACGGCGCCGGAGAGTTCCTGGCCGTCGGCTTCCAGTATGGGCCGCCAATTTGCCAAGGCCGGCTTGGTTCGTCGACGCAAGCGCCGGGTGCGGACCCCGGGCATGGGGCATCCTTTGGCGCTCTGCCTGGCCAGCAATGATGTTTGGTGTATTGACTTCAAGGGCTGGTTTCTGACCGCCGACGGCATCCAGGTTGATCCCCTGACCTTGAGCGACCAATACAGCCGCTACCTGCTCTGTTGCGAGGCGGTGGGGCGCTGCGATGAAAGCCATGTCTGGCCCCACTTGTCGGCCGCCTTCCTTGAACATGGCCTACCGAAGGTGCTGCGTTCGGACAACGGTCCGCCGTTCGCCAGCCGGGGTGCGGCAGGATTGTCGCGGCTGGCGGTGAAGCTGATCAAGGTTGGCGTGTTGCCTGAGAGGATCGAGCCAGGCAAGCCGCAGCAGAACGGCCGTCATGAACGCATGCACCTGACCCTGAAGCAGGAGACGGCCAGTCCGCCGGCGGACAGCTTGGCGGAACAGCTTGTACGCTTCCGCGACTTTCAACAGGTCTTCAATCACCAACGGCCGCATCAGGCCCTGGGCCAGATCCCGCCGGCGGATGTCTACAGCCCTTCGCCCCGGTCATGGGACGGTCAGCTACGCTCGCCCGACTATCACCAGAGCTGCCAGGTCCGAAAAGTGCGTTCCAACGGCGAAATTAAGTGGAAAGGCCGCACCGCCTTTGTCTCCTCCGCCCTCAAGGGCGAACCAGTCGGCCTTTGGCGGATCGGCGAGAACAACTGGTTGGTCAAGTATGGCCCCATTATCCTCGGCACCATCAAGGGAGAGAATAAAATGCACCGCATCATGCCCATCAAGCAAACCAGACGGACGAAACTGACCGCTAACTCCAATAAACTGTAACCTATGTCATGACGAAAAACTGTTACCCATGTTGAGAGGCGGGCAGCCAGGCCGCACTCGACAACTAGCCCCTCGACCAGCGCGCGGCAGCCTCGGTGTCGCTCTCGCGGCTCTCAACCCATTTTCCTTCTTGAGACGCGTCCGTGACGCCTTCTTCGAGCTTCCAGAACGGGGCCTTGGTCTTGAGCCAGTCGATGAGGAACTCGCAGGCCTTGAAGGCCGCCTGGCGGTGGGCCGAGGCGGTGATGACCAACACGATGCGGTCGCCCGGCACCATGCGGCCGACGCGGTGCACGATCAGCGAGGCATCCAGCGGCCAGCGCTGGTGGGCCTCGGCTTCGATGCGCCGCAGCATTTTTTCCGTCATGGAGGGATAGTGTTCCAACGTCATGGCCGAGATGCGCTGGTCGCCCTCGCCCTCGCGCACCAGGCCGACGAAAGTAACGACACCGCCGATCGAGGTGTTTTCACCAACCAGCCGGCGGGTTTCGGCGGCCACGTCGAAATCGTCGCGCTGCACCCGGATCATGGTCTGGTCCCGCCCCCCGTCACCGGCGGAAACAGCGCCACTTCGTCGCCGTCGCTGACGGCGTCGTCGTCGCGGGCGTATTCCTCGTTGACCGCCACCCGCACCACCCGGGGATCGGCCAGCGCCTCGGCGTAGGCCGGGCCGCGGCTGGCCAGCCAGGCCACCAATTGGCGCACCGTGGTCACCTCGGCCGGCAGGACGACGCTTTCCTGGGCGATGCCGATCCTGGTTCTGAGCCAGGCGAAATAAAGAAGCTTCACGATCCGACCTCGTTGAAGGGCAGGAAATCGACCACGCTGCCGGCCCGCAACTCGCTCATTTCCTCGGGCAACTCGACCAGGCCGTCGGCCTCGACCATGGAGCGCAGGATGCCCGAGCCCGAAGGCTCGAAGGGCCGTGCCACCAGGCTGCCGTCGGCCAAGCGCGCCAAGCGTGCCCGCACATACTCGCGGCGTTCCGGCTTCTTCTTGTAGTCGAAATCGGCGGTGACGCGAAAGAGGGCTGGCGTGATGTCGTTGCACCCCCCGAGCCGCAAGATGAGCGGCCGGGCAAAGCGCAGGAAGGTCACCATGGCGGCCACCGGGTTGCCCGGCAGGCCGACGAAGGGCACGGGGCCTACCTGGCCCAGCGCCAGCGGCCGGCCCGGCTTGATGGCCAGTTTCCAAAAGTGCAAGCGCCCCAGTTCCTCGACGGCCAGGCGCACGTGGTCCTCGTCACCCACCGAGACGCCGCCCGAGGTGATCAGCAGATCATGATCGCGGGCCGCCGCGGCCAGGTTTTGGCGCACCTCGTCGAGGCGGTCGGGCAGGATGCCGAGATCGCTGAGCGTCACGCCCAGGCCGTCCAACAGCCCCATCAGCAGGTAGCGGTTGGCGTCGAAGATGCCAGCCGGCCCGAGCTCGTCGCCGGGCTCGCGGATCTCGTCGCCGGTGGAAAATATGGCCACGCGCAGCGGCCTGTAGACCTCGAGTTCAGCCCGCCCGACCGAGGCGGCAAGGCCGATGTCCTGAGGCCTGAGGCGCTGGCCGGCGCTGAGGATACGATCGCCGCGGCGGATGTTCTCGCCGGCCAGCCGGCGGTTGGCGCCCCGCGCCAGCCCGGCCGGCACGATCACCGTCTGGCCCTCGACGCGGCAGTCCTCCTGCATGGCCACGCTGTCGCAACCGGGCGCCATCATGGCGCCGGTGAAGATGCGCAGCGCCCGGCCGCCGCCGCCCGCGCCCTCGGGGAGCTGCCCGGCGGCCGCCCGGCCGGCCAGCCTGAGGCGGCTGTCGCCCTCGGGCTCGAGGTCGGCAAAGGCGAAAGCGTAACCGTCGACCGCCGAATTGTCGTGCGGCGGCACGTCGTGATCGGAGACCACGTCGGCCGCCAGCACGCGCCCCCGGGCCTGGCGCAGCGTCAGCGTTTCGCTGGCCGTGGCCGGCGCCATGCGCTGGTCGAGCAGATCCAGCGCCTGGGCCGCGGTCAACAGCCGCTCGGCGCCGGCGAAGCGGTCGTCGGAGAGTTTCATGCCCGAGCCCCGTCCAGGCCGCAATGCGCCAGCACGAAGTCGACGATCGCGGCGGTGTCGTCGAGCGCCAGCCGCGGCACCGGGATGTCTCTGCTGGCCTCGATTTCGGTATCGCTGGCGATGGCCACGATGTGGCGGTCGTCGGGCTGCAAGAGCGGCTTGCCGGTGGCTTCGCGGTGCACTTCGAGCTTGGCGTGGGGGCCGTCCTTGAAGCCCTCGATGAGCAACAGATCGACCGGCGTCATGTGGGCCTGCAATTCCTCTACGCTGGGCTCGGGTTCTGCTTCGATATCGTGGATCAGGGCCCAGCGCTGGGCCGAGGCGATCATCACCTCGGTGGCGCCGGCCTGACGGTGGCTGTGACTATCCTTGCCCGGCTGGTCGATTTCAAAAGTGTGGTGGGCGTGCTTCAGTGTCGAAACGCTGAGGCCGCGGGCGATGATCAACGGCAACAGGCGCACCAGCAGCGTGGTCTTGCCGCTGCCGCTGTAGCCGGCGATGCCGAAGACCTTCATGGCGAGCCGCTTTCCCCGCCGCCGCCGTCATCCTCGTGGCGCATGTGATCGAGCCCGGCACGCAGGTAATCGTATCCGGTATAGAGGGTCAGCGCGGCGGCGATCCACAGGCCCCAGGTGCCGATGGTCGTGGACGGCAGCAGGGCATCGCCGGCTTCGCCGGCCAGCAAAAAGCCCAGGGCCAGGATCTGCACCGTGGTTTTCCACTTGGCCAGGGCGCTGACCGGCATGCCGACGCGGATCTCGGCCAGGAATTCGCGCAAACCCGAGACCAGGATCTCGCGGCAGACGATGACGATGGCGGCCAGCACGGTCCAGCCGGCAATGCGGTCGAAGGCAATCAACAGCAGGATCACGGCGACCACCAGCAGCTTGTCGGCCACCGGATCAAGAAAGCGCCCGAGCCGGGTCTGGATGCCCCACTGGCGGGCCAGGTAGCCGTCGAGAAAGTCGGTGATGCCGGCGGCGGCAAAGAGGCCCAGGCTGAGCCAGTTGCCGGCCGCCCCTTCGACGAAGAAAAATGTGCCGATCAAGGCCGGAATGACGAAGATCCGCGACAGCGTCAAAAGGTTCGGTAGACTGGATATCATGGGCATGCAGACGCCCGAGGGCGTGTTTTTTTGCCTGTTCCGTGGAGCTATCTATATAGGCGAGAAAGCGGGTCCTGCCAAATTCAGCCCTCGCCATGGAAATGGTCATAGATGGCGTTGGCCACGGCGTTGGAAATACCCTCGACCTGTTCCAGATCGGCCAAGCCGGCGCCGGAGACGGCGCGGGCCGAGCCGAAGTGGTTGAGCAGCGCCCGCTTGCGCCTGGGGCCGATGCCCGGCACCTCGTCGAGGATCGAGCGCGCCAGCTGGCGGGCCCGCTTGGCCCGGTGGCTGCCGATGGCGAAGCGATGGGCCTCGTCGCGCAGGCGCTGGAGGAAATAGAGCACCGGGTCGCTGGGCTCCAGCGCCAGAGGGGCGCGGCCCCTCATGTGCAGCACTTCGCGCCCGGCATGGCGTTGGCGGCCCTTGGCGATGGCGGCCAGTTCGACGCCTTCGAGACCGAGATCGGCAAAAACCTGCTGCGCCGCCGCCAAATGGCCGGCACCGCCGTCGATCAGCACCAGGTCGGGCCACAAGGGGTGCGACCGGGGGGCGCCGTCCGCGTCCTCGCGCAGCAGGCGTGAAAAGCGCCGGCTCAAGACCTCACGCATCATGCCGTAGTCGTCGCCCGGCTCCAGGGCCGTGTCCTTGATGTTGAACTTGCGGTACTGGTTCTTGATCAGTCCCTCCTGGCCGGCCACGATCATGGCGCCGACGGCCTGGCTGCCGCCGGTGTGGCTGTTGTCATAGACCTCGATGCGGGCCGGCGCGGCGTCGAGGCCGAAGACGCGCGCCAGGCCCTCGAGCAGACGGCGCTGGGTGGCGCTTTCGGCCAGCCGCCGGCCCAGCGCATCAATGGCGTTGGCAATGCAATGCTGGATCAGTTTCCTTTTCCCGCCGCGCCTTGGCACCTCGAGGCGCACGGCCTGCTCGGCCTGCAGGGAAAGGGCCTCCTCGATCAGCGCCTGGCCCTCGACGGCGTCGCTCAGCAGGATGCGGCGCGGCGCCGCGCGGCGGGCATAGAACTGGCCCAGGAAGGCCGCCAGCACCTCGGCCACGGACAAGTTCCGGGTGTTGGCCGGGAAGTAGGCGCGGTTGCCGTAGTTCTGGCCCGAGCGGAAGAAAAATACCTGGATACAGGTTTGGCCGCCCTCTTGGTGGCCGGCGATGAGGTCGGCCTGGCCCAGCTTCAAGAGGTTGATGTCCTGGCGCGACTGGATCGAACTCAGCGCCCGGATGCGGTCGCGAAAGACGGCGGCGGCCTCGTATTCCTGGCGCCCGGCGGCCTCGTGCATGCGTTTGGAAAGGGCCTGCTGGATGCGGCTGGAGCGGCCCTTGAGAAAGTCGCGGGCCTGGGCCACGTCGGCGCCGTAGTCGGCCTCGCTGATGCGGCCGGCGCAGGGCGCCGTACAGCGCTTGATCTGGTACTGCAGGCAGGGCCGGGTACGGCTGGCGAAGGTGCTGTCGGAACAATTGCGCAGCGGAAAGGCGCGTTGCAGCGTGTTGATGGTGTTGTTGACAGCCCCCGCCGAGGCGAAGGGCCCGAAGTATTCGCCCGGCAGATTGCGCGCCCCCCGGTGCTTGGCGATCTGGGGCCAATCGTGGCCGCCGGTAATGACGATGTAGGGAAACGACTTGTCGTCGCGCAGCAGCACGTTGAAAGGCGGCTTGTGCTGCTTGATCAGGTTGGCCTCCAGCAGCAGCGCCTCGACCTCGGTGTGGGTGGTGATGAACTCCATGTCTTTGGTGCGCGCAATCAGATTGAGCGCCCGGATGCTCTTGCCCTTGAACTTGGTGTAGGAGGCGACACGCTTCTTCAGGCTCTTGGCCTTGCCGACGTAGAGCACCGTGCCCCCAGCATCGATCATGCGATAGACGCCGGGCCGCCCGGGCAGGGTCTTGAGGTGATTTTGGATCACCTGGCGGCCGTTCTCGAGCGCGCTTCCCACCGGCCCCTGGCGCCGAGCCCCCGCCTTGTCACCCCGGGTAGCTGTCTCGCCGCCGTCGTTGCCGCTGCCCTCGGCGTCGTCTTGGCTGGCTTGCTTGGCTGGTCCGGTCATGGCGCGGTATCCTGGCGCCCTAGTTTGGCGACTGCCGCTGTCGGGTCAAGCGCTGAACTCCAGTGCCACCTTGGCGTCAGCTGGGCTGTCGGTAACGGGGGCGTGAACCTTTCCACGAAAGCTGTGGAGAACTCTGTGGGGAAGGCGGCCAATCGGGCACCGAAGCACCACGAACGCTAGGGTTTTACCGGGTTGCACAAAAAATAGGCAGTTTGGCTAAGAATTTGATATTGTGTAACAATTCAAAGTCAAGGTCTTTTGTCCCAGGGGCTGACTTTAGTTTGTTTCATTTTCTTACCGGTCATGACTGCCAGGCATCCCCTGTGCACAACTCGCTGTTTCGCGAAACAAAGTTGCGGCGGGCTAGCTTCAGGATTGCTCTCGCCGGCGTTCGATTTCAACGCCGACGCTTGCCGCCTCGGCGATGGCATGTAGTTTTTCGACCCGTACCAGAACCCACGCCACGCGGCCATCGGCCAGGCAAAGTCCGGCGATATGTTCGGCCAAGGTTTCGACCAGATTGATGTGGCCTCGGGCGATGATTGACTTGATGCCCAGCACCACGTCTTCGTAGCTGACCACGTTGACCAGATCGTCTTCGATTTCGACTTTGTCCTTTGTGCCTCTCTGCACCGACATCTCGACGTTGATGCGCACGGTCTGGCTGTCGCTGCGCTCGTGCTTGTGCACGCCGATCGAGGCGCCGAGTTCGAGGTCGCGGATGAAGACGCTGTCGAGAGCGTCGGCCGGCGTTTTGCCCGGCAGCAGTGTGGGAAGGGGTTTTGCGGCTTGGCTCATGGCGTTGTCATTCAGGGGCTCGGGCAGGGGCTCGGGCAGGGGCTCGGGCAGGGGCTCGGGCAGGGGCTCGGGTCACTCGGGGATCTGTGGGATCTGTGGGATCTGGCCGCCCGGGCCGGTGCGGGTGCGGGCCAGGTGCTGGCCGCCATCCAGGGCGATCATCTGCCCGGTCATGGCCGGAGCGGCCAGAATATAGCGGATGGCGGCGCAAATCTCAGCCGGCGTGGTGCCCCGGCCCAAGGGCATCGAACGGCACTGGGCCTCGAACTGGGCCGCGGTCTGGCGGCCGCTGGGCAGCGTCGGGCCAGGGCCCACGCCGTTTACCCGAATCTCCGGGGCCAGCGCCAGCGCCAGGGTCTTGGTCAGGGTCCAAAGCCCGGTCTTCGAGATGGTGTAGGAGACAAATTCCGGGGTCAGGTTCCAGACCCGTTGGTCGATGATGTTGACCACGTTGCCTTCGAGGCCGGCGGGCAATTGCCCGGCAAAGGCCTGGATCAGCACAAAGGGCGCGCGCAGGTTGATCTCGACGTGGTGGTCCCAGGATTGGCGCCTCGCGGTGGCCACCGAATCGTGTTCGAAGACCGAGGCGTTGTTGACCAGCGCGGTCAGCGGGCCCAGCTCCTGGTTGGCCCGCGGCACCAGGGCCTGGGCTTCCTCTTCCCGGGCCAGGTCGGCCGCCAGGGCCACTGCCTGGCGGCCCAGGCCGCGGATCTCGGCCGCCACCTCCTCGGCCTCGGCGGCCGAGCGGTCGTAGTGCACCACGACGTCCCAGCCGTGGTGGCCCAGGTCGAGCGCCACGGCCCGGCCAATGCGCTTGGCCGCACCAGTTACCAGCACTGCCCGCGGTGGCTCTGCCATGGTGCAAACGCTCTCCGGGCTGGCCCGGAAGCCGCCCGTCAGGCCTCGACGCCGCCTTCTTCGTGGTGGACGTAGGCCAGCACCATGTCGCGAATGGTGACGATGCCCACCAGATTGCGATCATGGTCGACGACCAGCCCGCGCGAGACGCCGAAACGGCTGAGCAGCCGCACGGCATAGCGGATGTCCATCTCGGCGGCCAGCGTCAGCACCGGCTTCGACATCACCTCGTAGACGTCGACGCGGTCCAACGACATGTTGTTGGCGATCACCTCGCGGGCGATGTCGGAGACCGACAAAAGGCCCAATTCGTCCTTTTCGTCGCGTCGTTCGATGATCAGCGAGCTCACGCCCTTTTCGTGCATCAGGGCCATGGCCTGGCGCACGGGCAGCATGGGGTCGACCCGGTGGGCTTCCGTCTTCATCACCTGGCTGACTTGGATATAGGGAATTGTGGTCATATCTCGTCTTCGATTTCGTGGAACAGGGTATTCAGTTGGGTCTTCAGGCCGACGGCATCCTCGATGCCGACCTGGAAGGCGATGCCGGCCCCGTGCTCTTCGTTGAAGCGGCCGGCGACGGCGATGTGCTCGAGGATCTCGCGGCTCTTCTGTTCGGCCACCAGGAACAGCAGCAGATCGCGCTGCCCGGTGAGGTCGAGGCCGAGGAAGCTCTTTTCCGGGTTCAAACCCTCGCCCCGGGCCGAGGTGATGACGGTGGCGCCGGTGGCGCCGGCCTCACGCGCGGCATCGAGAACGGTTTCGGTCTGATGGTCGTCGACCAGAGCCATGATCAGCTTGAATCTCATTCAGTGCTCCTTTGCGCTTTGGCTCGGCGCTGGCGCCAGGCCGTGATCTGAGCATAGCTCATGACCGATATGATGGGGCACAAACTGGCAAAGGCGATCAGCCCGAAGCCGTCCATCAATGGGCTGCGCCCCGGGATGGTCGAGGCCAGGCCCAGGCCCAGTGCCGCCACCAGCGGTACCGTCACCGTCGAAGTCGTGACGCCGCCCGAATCATAGGCCAACGGGATGATGGTGCGTTCGGACCTCATGGTCTGGATGATGACCAGAACATAGCCCACGATGATGTACCAGTGCAGCGGCGTGCCGGTGACGATGCGGAAGGTGCCCAAGGAGACGCCGAAGGCGACGCCGATGGCGACGGCGATGCGTAAGCCCCAGACGCCGATGCCGCCGCCCGAGACCTGGTTGGCCTTGATGGCCACGGCGATCAGCGAGGGCTCGGCGATGGTCGTCGAGAAGCCGATGGCGGCGGCGAAAACGTAGACCCAGGCGTAGTCCTGCCAGCGCACGCTTTCGACCACCACGCCGACACCGTGGATGAAGGCCGGGTCGGTGAGTTGCTGGGCCATCAGCTTGCCGAGCGGAAACAGCGCCTTTTCCAGGCCCACCAGAAACAGCGTCAGGCCCAGCACGACGTAGATGAAACCGATGACGATGCTGCGCAGGTTGGCCAGCGGTTTGCGGATCACCAGGTACTGAAAGCCGAAGATCACGGCGGCGATGGGCACGACGTCCTTGATCGTGCTGCCGAAGGTCTTGGCCAAGGTGATCAGGAGTTCGATCATCGCCCGCTCACCCCACCAGATTCCAGATCATGCCAAAGGCCATGACGAAGATCATCGGCGTCAGGCTGGCGAAGGCGATCAGGCCGAAGCCGTCGATCATGGGGTTGCGGCCGCGGATGGTCTGGGCCAGGCCGACGCCCAGCGCCGTGACCAGGGGCACGGTGATGGTCGAGGTCGTGACGCCGCCGGAATCGTAGGCGATGCCGATGATGTCGGCGGGCGCGAAGAAGGTCATGATCACCACGCAGACGTAGCCGCCGATGATCAAATAATGCACCGGCCAGCCCTTGAGGATGCGGAACACGCCGACCACCAGGGCGATGCCGACCGAGATCGCCACCGTGAAGCGCAGATAGAAGGCGTAGGTATCCTGCGCCGCCTGATCGTCGGCCACCACGCCGGCGGCGGCGGCCACGGTGGCGGCCTCGGCGGCCACGGCGATCAGCGCCGGCTCGGCCGCCGTGGTGCCGAAGCCCAGCGCGAAGGCAAAGGCCAGCAGCCAGAACAAACTGCCCTTGTGGGCAAAGGCGTTGGCCATGCTCTCGCCGACCGGGAAGAGGCCCATTTCCAGGCCCTGGATAAACAGCGTCAATCCCAGCAGCACCAGGATCACGCCGACCACGAGCTCGCCGAGATTGGGAATCGGCTGCTGCAGTACGACGAGCTGGAAAAATCCGATGACGACGATGATCGGCGCCAGATCGCGAACCGAATCGAGCGTCAACTTCAAGAAACGGAGAATGTTGGTTTGCATTGCCGCCGTTTCGCCGCCCCCGATTGGCTCCGGTGGTAGAGCCCGACACCATTATTAACGTTTTCGGGCCTCTGAGACAACGTATGCTGGCGCAACAACTGGCGGGGAGAAAGCGTGAAACAGAACCGCCGCCATGCCTGGCCCCGGACGCTGGCCCAGGCCAGGGAGCTGCAACACCGCCTGACCGGCCGGGTCGAGCGCCGCGACCGCTTCGGTGCCGTGCACCGCATCGCCGGCGCCGACGTCGGTTTCGAGGCGCGGGGCCGTATCGCAAAGGCGGCGCTCGTGGTGCTGGATATGGCCACGCTTGAGCCTCTTGAGTACGCCATCGCGCGCCAGGCCACGAAGTTTCCCTACGTGCCCGGGCTGCTCTCGTTCCGCGAGGCGCCGGCGATGCTGGCAGCCTGCGAAAAACTGGCAGCACCAGCCGACCTGCTGCTCTGCGACGGCCAGGGTATCGCCCATCCCCGCCGCTTCGGCCTGGCCTGCCATCTCGGCGTGCTGCTCGATCTGCCCACCATCGGCGTCGCCAAGTCGCGCCTGATAGGCCGCCACGCGGAGCCCGGTCCGGCCAAGGGCGACTGGGTGCCGCTTTTGCACGGTGAGGGCGGAGACACCGAGGTCATCGGCGCCGTGCTGCGCAGCCGCGCCGGGGTCAAGCCGCTTTATGTCTCGATCGGCCACCGGGTGTCGCTGGCCAGCGCCATCGATCTGGTGCTGCGCGCCACGCCGCGCTTCCGGCTGCCCGAAACCACGCGCCTGGCCGACCGGCTTTCCAAGGCAGGGGCCGGACCGCTGGCGGTGCCGGGCGGGATGGGATAGTTCTGACCGGGCAGCAGGGAGAAATCTCATGACCACGTTCGTTCTCGTCCACGGCGCCTTTCACGGTGGCTGGTGCTGGCGTGAGGTGGCGGCCAGTCTGCGCGGCCGGGGCCACCAGGTCTTCACGCCGACGCTGACCGGGCTCGGCGAACGCGCCCATCTGGCGACGCCCGAGGTCGACCTCGACAGCCACATCGAGGATATCGTCAACGTGCTGGTCTGGGAGGATCTGGAAGGCGCCGTGCTGGTCGGCCACAGCTACGGCGGCCTGGTGGTCGGCGGCGTCGCCGACCGGCTGCCCGAACGCCTGGCCGGACTCATATACCTCGACGCCATCGTGCCCGAGGACGGCCGTTCGGCGCTCGATTTCCAGGTGCCCGAGCGGCGCCAGGCCATGAAGCAGGCGGCGGCCGATCACAACGGCTGGCAACTGCCGCCGGTGCCGGCGGAATTCTACGGCGTCACCGACCCCGCCCAGGCCGCCTGGGTCAACGGCCACTGCACGCCCCAGCCCTTCGCCACCTTCCAGCAGGCCTCCAAGCTTACGGGTGCCGGCGAGGGCGTGCCATGCAAGGCCTACATCCGTTGCACCCAGACGCCGCTGGGCTACATGCAGCAGTTCGTCGAGCGTGCCGAACGGGCGCCCGACTGGCAGCTCCTCTATATCGACACCGGCCACGACTGCATGGTCACCGAGCCCGAACGCCTGGCGCAAATGCTGATCGGCTTGGTCTGATGCGGAGTCCGAACGATCAATTCGGGTTCGCCATGGAGCGCCATCGATATGGTGTGGCGCGCCACACCGCCCGTTCCCCCGTCCGCTAGATCCGCCTCAGCAAAAACCCTTCTTGCGCCAATGGATGCAGGGGTTCAAATTGATTCTGCGCACGTCAATCTTGTTGAAGGAACCACCAGAGATGTTCATCGCAATCGTGCAAATTCCAGGCGCTAAACGCAGCAAGGAACAAGCGGTCGAAGCGGGTAAGGCCTCGGCGCCGATGTATCTCGGGATGACGGGACTGATCCGCAAATACTACCTGAACGGCGACGAGGGTGGCGGCGGCGTCTACCTGTGGGAATCCAGGGAAGCAGCCGAAGCCTGGTATGATGACGACTGGTGGCCAATGATGGAAAAGCGCTTCGGCGTACGGCCGACGCTGACCTACTACGACAACCACGTCATCGTCGATAACGCCAGCGATGAACTGCGCATCGAGGGCAAGGCGGTGGCCTTGGAGCAGGACGCCGCCCAATAGGTCGAAAGGACAGCCGGTGACGGTATGCCATGCACCGCTGAGCGGAATCCGCGTACTCGACTTCACGCGGATGCTGGCCGGTCCCTATATGACCATGAACCTGGCTGACCTGGGGGCGGAGGTTCTGAAGGTAGAGGAGCCGGCAAAGGGTGATGAGACACGGGGTTTTCCACCGCACACGGAAGACGGCGAAAGTTGCTTTTTTACCAGCGTCAACCGCTCCAAGCGCAGCATCGCCATCGACCTGCGGCATCCCGAGGGCCGGGAGGTAGCGCGCGCATTGGCCCTACAGGCGGATATTCTGGCGGAGAATTTTCGACCCAACGTAATGGCCCGCTATGGCCTGGATTATCAAACCCTGCGCCAACAGCATCGGCGCCTGATTTACTGTTCCGTCACGGGCTACGGCCATACCAGTCCGCTACGCGACGTCGGTGGTTACGACCCCATCGCGCAGGCGGAAAGCGGCTTGATGGAAATGACCGGGTTTGCCGACAACGCGCCGGTCCGCGCCGGCGGTGGTATCATAGACAGCTTGACCGGAGCGATGGCGGGGCAGGCGGTTTTGGCGGCGCTGATCGCCCGCGGCAGCACCGGTCAGGGACAGTTTGTCGACATCTCGCTGCTGGACTGCACCCTGGCCGCCATGACGCCATATGCCCACAGCACCCTGAGCACCGGTCGGGACATGCCACGGGTCGGCAACAAATCGGTGTTCATGGCGCCTATGGACATCTACCAATGCGCCGACGGGCCGGTACTCCTGATTGCCAGCAGCGACCGTCAATTCCGCATGCTTTGCACGGAGGTATTGCAACGACCGGAACTGGTCGATGACCCGCGCTTCCGTACCATGACGGATCGCCTCGCCAACCGGCAAGACTTGGACCGGATAATCGGCGCCGCCTTGCTTGAACAGCCGCGGCAGACATGGATCGACCGCATGCGGCCAAGCGGCATCGTAGTCGGCAATGTGCGGCAAATGTCGGAGGCCCTGGCTTCACCCGAAGTCCGGGCCCGCGGCATGGTTGTGGCTGTGGACGGGGGAGAACGGGCGCTGGAGGACTATGACACCGTCGGTTCGCCGTTCTTCTTTTCCCATTCCCAGCTGCGTCCGCCCGGCGCCGCGCCCCGATTGGGCGCCGACACGGACGACGTGCTGGCATCGCTGTTGTCATATTCGCCGGCGCAAATCCGGGCCTTGCGCGAGGCCGGCGCGATCGGCGGCTGAGGTCGATTGGGCAGCGGATATTCGCGGCGACCGCACCGTCTGTCGGAGAACATCGCCGTCAGGCCTCGCCCCCGGCTTTCTGCTCGCGGTAGGCTTCCTTCCTCTTCATCCAACGCTCATGCACCGCGGGCGGCAGGAAGGGCTGCTCCACGGTGAAGACCTTATCCTTCCAGGCCTCGCCGGCGCGCCATTCGATCGGCACCTCGAGCGTGGCGCGCGGCGCCCTGGCCGTCTCCAACAGGTCGAGGGCCAGGCCAACGATTTGGTGCTGCATATCGACGTCGAAGGGCTCGCCGCAGGGGCTGCCGAGGGGAAAGTCGGTGAATACGAAACGCGGCACGCCGCAATGCTCGACGATGTCGCGGGCGGCACCGATGATCACGGTGGGATAGCCATGTTTCTCGAGATGCCGGGCAACCAGACTCACGGTCTGGTGGCAGACGGGTCAGACCGGGGTGAGGATGACGACGTCGGCCGCTTCGTCGCGGCATTTCCGCAAAGCGGCCGGCGCCGCTTGCTCGAGCATCATGCGCTGGCTGTAGCCGCGATTGATGTTGTGGAAGTTCGCGGTGCGGCCAGCGAACCGGCCCTCGGCCGCGAATTCGTCCAGGCGGGTGAGCGGCAGATAGCTGTTGATGTCATCGAGGCTCGTGGCGTAACGGTCGAAGCTCTCTTGGCGGCTATAGAGCTTGTCCAGGGGCGTGTCCCAGGGGATCGAATAGACGTTGCCAACCGTGGTTTCCGCCTCGCTCGGCCCTTCGTCAGCAGCAGACTTGATCGATACGTCGCTGGTCGAAAACAGCGTCACCTGGCACTCCGACAAGGGTTTCTTCAGTGGCACGAAGGGAACTTCTTCGTAATGCGACCAGACATAGGACTTTTCATATCCCTGCGACAAATAGTAGTCGCGGATGCGATTCATATATTCGACATGGGCCAAGAAAAATTCCCTCCGCTACCAACGCAACGTAATTTTTATTCTGCGCAGATTTGCCGCACGGCGCAAGTTCTCGCCCGCAGGTTATTTTTTTGTTTTCGCCTAACATATTGCTGTGGAATGAATATTCCGGTTCTCCGTTTGCTCTTGGCATGATTACGAGCGTTGCCCGGGGCGGGGTTATGACCCGCCTGCCGCTTTGGCGCAGCCGAGTTCGAGGAAATCGGCTTCGGTGGCGGAATATTCAGCCGCGCTTCGGGGGCCCAGGGCGCGGCCGCTTGCGGCGGTCGCGGCACGCAGCGCGGCGGCGTCGAGTAGCGGCGCCAGCGCGCTGGCCGGGTTGCGTTCGAGGATGGCCAGGAGAACCCGCTGATAGACCACCTCGCCGCCATGGAACCCGTCGACGAATTCGCAGTCGCCGGCGCCCAGCGCCGCCGGGTCGAGAAAGTCGTAGGATTCGACCGGCAAGCCGGCCAGGTAGGTGCGCACCTCGGCCAGGTAGCCGAACGCTACGCCCATGCCGTCCATGGCCGCCAGCACGCGGCCGGCCAGCGGCGTCATGATGACCACCGGCGTGACGCCATCCGCCCGCAGGTCCGCCAGCAAGGCGTCGAACTGGGCGAAGCGGGCGGCGGCGGCCTGTTCCCCGTGCTCGAAAGGGCCGTCTGCTTTGGCCAGACGCCCCAGGGTGTTGCCGAATCCCTGATCATCGAACGTGGGGTCCTGGGCCGTATAGCGCCGGCCGTATTCGCGCGAGCCGTCGGCCCGGTAGCCGGCGGCCCGGATAATGGCGGCGACGCCGATGCCGGGATGGCTGGTGAGGCCGTTGGCCTTGCGGCCCCGGACGGCGACGCGCCAAAGATCGCCAAGACCCAGTTTGGCCTGCCACAGCCAGTCCGCCACCAGGTGCAGGAACCCGACGCTCAAGCCCGAGCGCGGCCGGCGCGGCGCATAGGCCGGGCGCTGGGGATTGAACCACCAGGGGTCGAGCCCGATGATCATCAGCCGCGGCCGGGCGACGGCCGGCAGCGCAGCCAGGAATTCCTCGCCCTCGCGCAGCGAACTCATGGCCCGGCCGGCGTTGGTGAAAGGCCGGAGGAAGAATTCCTGGCGCAGCTGCAGCACGCGCGAGGAGCCCAGCGCCAACACTTCGGCCCGGCGCGCCGTGGCCAGGGCGAGCTTGTGGGCGAATTCGTCGTCGTGGAGTGCGCTGCCGTAAATGGAACCGTCGGCCTGCTGGCGGGCGACGATTTCCGGGAGCGCCGTGAATTCCCCGGCCCGCCACAAGAAAAGCCCGCCCAGCGCCGGCAGGCCGGCCCCGAAGACGACCAGGAACAGCGCCAGCAAACCCAGATAGAGCGCTGCATAGCGCCGCTCGGAAAGGGGGGCGGTCGATACGGTCATGTTTCAGAATTGGAAATAGAGGAATTCCTGGGTCTCGGGCCGGCCCACCATGACGGCCAGCGCAGCCAGAGCCAGGCCGGCGTTGAAGGCGGCCCAGGGTGCGGTTTTTTGCCAAAGCGCCCAGCGCGGCAGGCGTTTCGCTTCGGTTTCGGCAAATCCGCTCCAGTCCTGGGTGTTGGGCAGCGTCCAGACGACGGCCAGGAGCGCCGCCAGCAAAAGCAGCGCCAGGCCCTGATCGTTGATGGCCGAGCCCGCTTGAGTGCCGCCGCCCAGCATGGCCAGCCACAGCGCCTGGGTCTCGGGCCAGGTCTCGGCCCGGAACGGCACCCAGGCGAAGATCACGGCGATCAACGTGAGGCCGCGGCCCAGCGTGGGGCGCAATCTCAAGCCCTCCGGCGACCAGCGGCGCCAGCCATGGTTCAGCGCCAGGTAAACTCCGTGCAACCCGCCCCACAGCACGAATCCCCAGTCGGCACCGTGCCACAGCCCGCCCAGCAGCATGACGATCATCATGTTGCGCATCTGGTTCGCCCAGCCGGCGCGGTTGCCGCCCAGGGGAAAGTAGAGGTGTTCACGCAAAAACCGCGACAGCGTCATGTGCCAGCGGCGCCAGAAATCGATGATGCAGGTGGCCTTGTAGGGGCTGGCGAAATTGAGCGGCAGGCGAATGCCGAACATCAGGGCCAGGCCGATGGCCATGTCGGAATAGCCGGAAAAATCGAAATAGATCTGAAAACCAAAGGCAAAAGAGCCGATCCAGGCTTCCAGCGCGCCCACCGCCGTGCCCGCCGCCACGGCCTCGAACACCGCATCCGCGTAGCCCGAGACGCCGTCGGCCAGGATGACTTTCTTGAACAGTCCGGCGAAAAATATCGTCAGCCCGGCCACCAGGTTGCCCAGCCGCGGCCGCTCGCCCAGTTTCTCGAACTGGGGCAGCATCTCGTAGTGGTGAACGATGGGCCCGGCGATCAGTTGGGGGAAGAAAGCCACGAACAAGAGATAGCGCGCCAGCGCCGGCGGTGAGGTTTCGCCGCGCCAGCAATCGACCAGGTAGGCGATCTGCTGGAAAGTGAAAAAGGAAATCGCCAGCGGCAGCACGATGGCTTCGATCGACCAGGCCCGGCCAAGCAGCAATGCTGCGTTTTCGACAAAAAAGAGTGCGTACTTGAAATAGCCCAAGAGCCCCAGGTTGAAGGCGACGCCCAAGGCCAGCAGCATCCGCCGCCGGCCGCCTTGGGCCCGGCAGATGCCCTGCGAGAGGGCAAAGTTGCCGCCGATCGAGGCCAGGATCAGGACCAGGTACTTGGGGTTCCAGTAGCCGTAGAAGACCAGCGAGGCGAGCCCGAGAAAGAGCACGCAATGAAGGTTCTTGCCCCGAAGCGCCACGACGAAAAAGACCACTAGCGCCAGCGGCAGGAAAACGAATACGAACAGAGGGGAATTGAAGAGCATGGGGCTCGCGCCAGTGTCAGCCGGCGCGATAGTAAGTCAATGTCCGTCCCTTGGGAATCACCCCCCGTGGGGGCGCCTGTGGCGCTCAACCAAAGACGCAGTCTTTACATAACGGGATTTTTTCCGTCTGGCCGCTGCGGTGGTAGCCGCGCCATTCGTTGTAGAGCGCCGAGCGCCAGACCTCCAGCGCACTGGTCTCGCGCACGTTGCCGACGACGCCGACGTTCTGGTTGTCGCCGCAACAAATGGTGGCGCGGCCGTCGGTGATGATGGTCATGCGCTTGACCAGTTGGTTGCAGCGTTTCTGGGTCATGGCCGAGGGCGAGTAATCACAGAGCGACGACATGATGCCGAAGGTGCTGGGATACTTGGCGGCGAACTTGTCGGCGATGTGGGCGAAGTTCTTTTTGATGTCCTCGATTTCGTGCTCGTTGTCCTTGGTGATGACGGTGTTGACGACGATTTTGGTCTTGGCGCCCGTCTCGTTCCGCAGCCGCCAGAAGGCTTCGAGATTGTCGCAGAGTTTCTCGAAGCTCGCCCCCACCCGAACCGTCTCGAAGGTCTCGGCGGTGGCGCCGTCGATCGAGACCTTGAGGATGGAAAGCCCGGCCTCCAGCAGGCGCCGGGAAAGATCCGGCGTCAGCAGCATGGCATTGGTGCCGATCTTCGACTTGATGCCGGCAGCCGAGACGTAGCCGATCATCTTGTCGATCTGGGGATTGATCAAGGGCTCTCCCGATGCCGAAAAGCCCATCAGGCTGACCCAGCCACGGCTCTGGTCGACCACCTCGCGCACCAGCTCGGGATCCATCAAGAGCGTCTTCTGGCCCTTGCGGTAATCCATGCTGAAGTGGCAGGTCTTGCAGCGCAGGTTGCAGCCGTCGGCGGCGCGAAAAGTGATCTGGTAGATCGACGAGGGCGGCAGCGCGTGGTCGAGCCAAAAATCGAGCTCGCCCTTGCGCTCCCGGTCCACCCAGCCCAACGGCCGGGTGGCGCCCTTGAGGGCCGAACGGGTGTAGTCCCTGGCGGTTCTCATGCGCTCGCTCGCGACATGGCCCGGACCTTAAATTATGCGCCGGCCCGTGACAATCAAGCGGCGGGGGGAGGGGGGGCTTTTGTTTTTCCCCTCCCCCTCGATGGGGGAGGGTCAGGGTGGGGGTGCTTGGTTTTGAGTTTGTGCCCATCCTCACGCCCCATCTCCCGCGACATCGCAAAGTAAGGACGCTCGCCACTGGGCAGCCGGAAGCAATGCTTCCGGTCGCAAGCCAGCGTGGGGAGCCGCCGCCGCCTCAAGCAGCCACTCGCTGCGCTCGCTGGGCCACTTGACCCGGTCGTCTGTGAGTTGGTTCCGGAAGGGCTGGCGGATTGGTGCGGGGATCTCGGATTACGGTTTGTTCAGCTCGCCTCCCCCTCGCCCCCGTCGTCATCGCCGCCCGGCTCGATAACCCCCATCTCGACCAGCTTGGCAACAACCGGTCCCAGCAACTCCTGGTCCGGCTCCAGCTCCGCCTCGCCGCAGCTTTGCCCGTACTCCCGGACAAGAGCCCCCATCAATTGCCCGAACGCCTCGGGCAGCCCAAGGAACTGTGGCGTCAGGGCCTCGATACCGGCCGCGAATGCCGCCACCGCCTGATCGTGCCGCTCCGCGCCCCGCAGGACCTGCCCCCAAGCCCCCAATGACGTGGCCAGGTCGGGCCGGAAAGCGTCGGGGCGTTCGGCGGCCAGGGCGCGGTAGGTCTCCGCCGCCTCCTCGATCGCCGCCAGCGCCTCCTCGCGCCGCCCGAGGTCGCCCAGACGGCCCGACAGGTTGTTGAGGGACATGGCCAGGTCGGGCCGGAAGGCGTCGGGGCGTTCGGCGGCCAGGGCGCGGTAGATCTCCGCCGCCTCCTCGATCGCCGCCAGCGCCTCCTCGCGCCGCCCCAGGTCGCTCAGGCGGCCCGACAGGTTGTTGAGGGACATGGCCAGGTCGGGCCGGAAGGCGTCGGGGCGTTCGGCGGCCAGGGCGCGGTGGATCTCCGCCGCCTCCTCGATCGCCGCCAGCGCCGCCTCGCGCCGCCCCAGGGCGCTCAGACGGTTCGACAGGTTGTTGAGGTTTGTCGCCAGCGAGGCTTTGTCCGAAACGTCGGCGGCGCCCTTTGTGCGTAGCCCATCGACTGCTTTTTGCTGCAGGTCAAGGGCTCGTTCGCGGAGTTCGACGGTTTGATCGGGCAAGGCATTGAGAAGGCTGAGCAGGGTCGGCAGGTCCGCCGCGGCGACTCCCACAACGTCAAGCCAGTCGAGCGGTAGGCGGTGGCCGTGGATGGCGAAATCCTGGCAGGTGCGGATGACGCTTTCGCCGACCGGGCCGTGGGCCACCTCGGCGGCCCGTCGGACCGCTTCGCTGCTGTCGGTTTCGGCCCGGGGGGATTCGAGATCCCAGGCGCGCAGCAGCAGGGCCTCGCCGATCATGTCGGGTTGAACCGGTTGCAGGCGCCCGCCTTCGTGCCTGAGCGCCGAGTTCAACGCAGCATGGATCTTGGGGGCGTCGGGGGCGCCCTGGTGGTGAAGTTCGCTCTTTTCACGCTCAACGGTCGCCAGCGCCGCCTCGCGGTCAAGGCCTTGGCGTAGCGTGGTCATGGCTGCCAAGTGGATCAGCAGGGGCTCAGGCACGCCATGGGCTTGCGCCGCGCGTCCAATGCGGGCGAGTTCGGAATCAGCGGGTTCAAACGCCAGTTTGTCTCGGCTGAGCGCCAAGACCGCACCGATGCCGGCCTGGGCCGCCGTCAGTCCGGCCATCATCAGGAACAGCGGCTCGCCGCCCCAAGCGATTTCGGCGAGGCGCTGGTCGAAAGCGGGGTCGGAGCCGGGTTCCGGTGGGCGTTCGGAACTGCCGGCGAGTTCAAGTGTTGCTGTCAGGATGGCGCGCTGGGTCGTGGGATCGCGAAGCCGTGCCAGCGCTACGGGTTTCGACGGGTCGAGCAGGGCCTGCACGGCCCTGGCGTCGCCGCCGCCCCGGCCGAACACGGTTTGCCACCAGCCCGTGGGATCGGCCTGGCGTTCGAGCAGCAAGATTCGCAATCGCGTAGAGCCGGGTTCGAGCCCTCGGCTTGCCAGGTTGCTGAGCCAACCGGACAAGGCCGTGGCCTGGCCGGCGGCGTAGTCGACCACCACCAGGGTCGGGGCGTTCCAGTCCCAAAGATCGAGGTCGCCCTGCTTCGCGAAACGTGTCAGTTCTTCAAGTGTAACGAACCCCGCTTGCCAATCGGCCTTCGCCGCCCGCTCGCAAAGCTCGAGCGCCAGCCGTGTTTTGCCGGCCCCGGCCTGACCGGTGATCACGCGCACGGATATCGGCGCTTCCCGGTCCAGCCAGGCTTGCAGGTCGTCAAGGTCCGGTTGCCGGCCTAGAAGGTCTATCGAACGGGTGTAGGCGCTGACCAGATCGGTCTCGACTTCCTGGCCGTCGCTGTCCCGCCGCACGTCGCGCCGTGCCAGGTGGCGCGTCAGGCGCAGGTAGGGCTGTGCCGGATCGGCGCGGCTGCCGTCACCCGTGGCTTGGACGATTGCCTCGCCGGGACGGGCATCGAGGGGAGATCCCTCGATATCCTCCGTCAAAGTGCTGGCCAGCGATCCCCCAGGAAATTTTTCGACCTCCCTGGAGAGCCACTTGCTCAAAAAGGACCGGCTAAAGAAGCGCCTGAACTTGCCCGGCGGTTTTGCTTTCGAATCGGCCATGGGCGAGAAACTTCAACTTCGATTGTCAACACAGTTCGCTCGTTCGACTCTCCCCCACAACCCCGGGTCGCGCAACCGCAAAGTCTCCCCGAAATGCGCTCGAAGACGACCGGGTCAAGTGGCCCAGCGAGCGGAGCGAGTGGCCACTTGAGGCGGCGGCGGCTCCGCACGCTGGCCTGCGACCGGAAGCCCTGGTTCCGGTCTGCCTAGTGGCGAGCGTCCTTCTCGCCGACCGCAAGGTCGATTGGCGGCATGAAGTAGAATCGTCTCGTCATCTCTAGATACCTGGTATGAAACAACTTTAATTTAGAGTTCAGCGCTGAATTAGCTTCTATAGGCAAATCGAAAGCTCGTTAAGAAATCGGCACCCTTCTCGTTAACATTCCTTAATTAAAGGGACGCGGACGCTTTTTCCGGACGCTTTCACGAATTCTTACGGCACCAGCGGCACGAACCCGGGCACCTCGACAGGGTGGGCGGTGGCGCGGAGCGTCTGGGTCCAGGCGGCACGTTGGCGGCGGTCGTCGAGCGCTGTCTGGATGAACTCGTCGAGGCCGAGTTCGGGGGCGAGGCGCTGGCGGGCCGCTTCCAGGACCTCGGATTCGCTCTGGGCAACAAAACTGCGCCCCTCGGCCCGGCGCGGGCGCTGAGGGCGGTCGGGTCTGCCTCGAACCCGCAGACCCCGTGGTTGCAGAGGTAGGCGTGCAGGTCCGTCACCCTGCCGCCGTCGGGGCGGCGCGCCCGGATCTCGTCGAGGCGGCCGAAGGAATAGTTGGTCGTGGCGCCCAGCGTCCGGCCCATCTCGCTCTCGTGCATCCGCTCGATGCGCTCCTCGGGCACCAGGGTGAGGTGACAGCGCACCACCGTGCCGGGCGAGGGCGCCAGCGTCGCCGGGATCGAGGCGTAGCGCGTGAGGTGGGCGGAGAAGACGATGTCGAGGTCCAGAAGCTCGATCTCCTGCACCGCGATGGCGGTGCCGGGCATGTCGGCGAATTTTCGCGCCAGGTGCTCCGGCGCGGCGTTGGAGCCAAACGCGATGACAGGGACGCAGGGACCGGCGGTCTCGGCATAGGGCAGGACTTCGCCGTCGCGAAAGAGGAAATCGCCCTCGGGCGCCGCGAAGGGATAGTTCTTAGCTCGCTCGATCGCCGCCTGGTCTTTCATCGCTCGCACCCTGTGTCGCCCAGTGTATCCCCGTATATACTCGGGCCGGCCCGGGCTCAACGCCGGGCCGGAAAGTGCTCATGAACTACCGATCGCTGCGCGACTTCATCACCCGGCTCGAGAACGAGGGCCGGCTTGTGCGCGTGGCCGAGCCGGTCTCGACCAATCTCGAGATGACCGAGATCCAGACCCGGCTGCTGGCCGAGCGCGGGCCGGCGGTGCTTTTCGAGAAGCCCCTAGGGGCGGACGGGAAGCCGGCGGAAATGCCCGTGCTGGTCAATCTTTTCGGCAGCATCGAGCGCGTCGCCTGGGGCATGGGGCGCGAGCCCGGCGGTCTTCGGGAGTTGGGCGAGACGCTGGCCTTTTTGCGCCAACCGACGCCGCCGCAGGGGCTGTGCGAGGCGGCCGAAATGCTGCCGCTGGTGAAGCAGGCGCTGAGCATGAAGCCCAAGCGCCTCTCCTCGGGACCCGTCCACGAGGTGGTGCTGGAGGGCGAGGAGGCGGACCTGGGGCGGCTGCCCATCCAGACCTGCTGGCCGGGCGAGCCGGCGCCGCTGATCACCTGGCCGCTGGTGGTGACGAAAGGGCCGGAAGACGATTCGGAATACAACCTCGGCATCTACCGCATGCAGGTGCGGGGGCCGCGCAGCACCTTCATGCGCTGGCTCAAGCACCGCGGCGGGGCGCAGCACTTCGAGCGCTGGCGCGCCGCGCGTTCAGAACCCTTCCCGGCGGCCGTGGTCATCGGCGCCGATCCCGCCACCATCATCGCCGCCGTGACGCCGGTCCCCGACACGCTTTCGGAATACCAGTTCGCCGGGCTCTTGCGCGGCCAAAAGGTTGAACTGGTGCCCTGCAAGACGGTGGCGCTGGAGGTCCCGGCCAACGCCGAGATCGTCATCGAGGGCCATGTTTCGCTGGAGGAGCGCGGCCTCGAAGGGCCCTACGGCGACCATACCGGGTACTACAACGCGGCCGAGCCCTTTCCCGTGTTCACGGTCTCGGCCATCACCCAGCGCCGCGACCCCATCTACCTTTCCACCTTCACCGGCCGGCCGCCGGACGAGCCCAGCCTGCTGGCCGAGGCACTGAACGACGTCTTCGTGCCGCTCCTGCAGCAGCAGTTTCCCGAGATCGCCGACTTCTGGCTGCCGCCCGAGGCCTGTTCCTACCGCCTGGCCGTGGTCTCGCTGAAGAAGGCCTATCCCGGCCATGCCCGGCGTTTGATGATGGGGGTGTGGTCGGTCCTGCGCCAATTCATGTACACCAAGTTCGTCATCGTAATTGACTCGGACCTCGATGCGCGCAACTGGCACGACGTGGTCTGGGCGCTGGCCACCAACGTCGATCCGGCCCGCGACACAACTATTATCGAAGGCACGCCCATCGATTACCTCGACTTCGCCTCGCCGGTCTCGGGCCTGGGCAGCAAGCTGGGCATCGACGCCACCGCCAAGATCCCCCCCGAGACGGAGCGCGAATGGGGCCGGCCGCTGGGCATGTCGGCCGAAATCGTCGAACTGGTGACGGAAAAATGGCCGCGTCTCGGCCTGCCGGGCTCAGGCCGGCCGATCTGGAAATAAGCGCGACGGCGGCACCTGGAAACCCTATATAAGGGGCGCCAGCGACGACGGGATAATGCCATGAGCCAAACCTTTGCCAGCCACCCGGCCCAGGCCGGCGAGCGACTTTTGGGGCTGCTCGACGACGTGCTCGGCCGCGCCGCTCGGGCCGGTGCCGAGGCCGCCGACGCGGTCACCTTCGAGACCACCTCGCTGGCCGTCAGCCAGCGCCTGGGCAAACGCGAGGACATCGAGCGATCCGAATCCAGCGACTTGGGCTTGCGCGTCTTCGTCGGCCAGGGCCAGGGCGTGGTGTCGTCGTCCGACACGGCATCGGCGACGCTTGACGAAATGGTGGCGCGCGCCGTGGCCATGGCCCGGGCGGCGCCCGAAGATCCGCATGCCGGTCTCGCGGAGACGAATTTGTTGGCCCGCGACATTGCCGACCTCGACCTTTTCGACGCCAGCGAGCAAGAGGCCGAGACCCTTTACGCCCGGGCCGCCGAGGCCGAGGACGCGGCCCGGGCCATCGAAGGCGTGAGCAATTCCGAAGGCGCCGAGGCGAGCTGGGGCATGTCGGCCGTGGCCCTGGCCACCAGCCATGGCTTTCGCGGCCATTACCTGGCCTCGCGCCAAAGCGTCAGCGTCTCGGTGCTGGCCGGCCAGGGCACGGGCATGGAGCGCGACTACGACTTCGCCAGCGCCCGCTTCGGCGACGATCTCGACGACCCCGCGGCCATCGGCGCATCG
>Ga0187827_10002539_pt1 | contig 24724 bp, 25 predicted proteins | sample ETNtaG_39_FD_167969 | JGI IMG/M metagenome (GOLD analysis project Ga0187827, IMG submission 167969) | Marine microbial and viral communities from oxygen minimum zone, Eastern Pacific Ocean - ETNP2014_SV_150_PacBio MetaG (Illumina Assembly) | ecosystem: Environmental > Aquatic > Marine > Hypoxic... | reverse complement strand
CGTTCCCCCGTACAAGCTGTAAAATCAAAGGGGTTTGTGAACTTACTACCCTTCGTGCTCTTTGGGTGTATTGATTTTATAATCTGGAGGAGTTGATCTAAGTCTCCGATATTACTCGTAGGTTGCTCATAATTTTGATTAACATCTTCAGGTTCTGTTTGATCTTGGTCTTCTACTGAATCTTCATTGGATAAAATTTCTTCATCATCCTCGAAGCTCTCTTCTCCAAGATGATCTCCTATCTTTTTCCAAAACTTGTCTATTATAATGTTGGGACCATCTGATTGTTTGAAGCCGATCCATTTCCTCCCCCACACGTATAGTTTTTCTGGATCATCTAGCATTTCTTTTATTGCATTTCTTCTCTGACGACCATCCAACAACCATAAAGCTAGGGATCTGGTGTTAGGTTCCTGTTTTTTGTTTATAACTACTGCACCTAGCGGAAAATTTTTAAAAATACTAATAACTAAATTAAAATTTTTCTTATCGTCCCAAGATTGTTTTCGTTGGAAACGAGGAAGTTTTATACGTTGATCTTCTGCAAAAGTCTTTAGATCTTTACTAGTTATATGATGTAATGGCCGTGTATCGGGCCGTGTATCGGCCGGTCGTATATCAGGCATCTTTACCCCTTTAAATCCCTCTTCGATCATGTTGTAGAGATAAGCTTGACCAAATTACAAAATTATTGATCTAGATAGTATTAATCCTTTTCTAGAATAAATAACTTCCTTTTATTTTGAAAATTTCTTTAGTCTAAGGGCTTAAATTTGAAACCGTAATGGATTAGACCTGAGTCCCCATCCTCCTGGATCTTTCTAAAAACCTTAGTCACTCTCTGACCTATCTCTATCCCATCTAACTCGCAATCAACGATCTGGGTGGTTAAGGATGGCCCATCATCAAGCTTAACTATAGCCATGATATACGGGTCGGTATTACCCCATCCCTCAGAGGGGTTACGGATTACGGTGAAGGTGACGATCTCCCCCGTCCTTTTTAAATTAACATCCTCTAATTCCCCTTTTCTTCTACATTTTGGGCATAGCTTCCGAGGTGGAAAATAAGTTTCATCACATTTAACACATCGGGTACCGATTAGGTTGTATCTACTTTTATTATGCCTCCAAAAGCGGGGTATGCTCATTTTTTCTCCTTATTTTTCGAATATGTGAACAATCGAAGTACCACCTGAACCACCAACATTATGAGTTAATCCTATGTCTGCATTAACCTGTCGTTTACCTGCGTCCCCTCTAAGTTGGCTAACTATCTCCACTGCTTGCGCAATTCCGGTTGCACCGACTGGATGTCCTTTGGCTTTAAGTCCTCCAGATGTGTTAACAGGTATCCTCCCGCCTTTATCAGTTACACCATCCTCGGTTGCTTTTCCACCTTCACCTTTTTTCACAAAACCTAGGCCTTCGATTGCAAGAATTTCCCCTATGGTAAATGCGTCATGAACGTCGGCTATTTGAACATCTGAAGCTGTTATGTTTGCTCTCCTATAAGCCTCCTTAGAAGCGTTACATGTGGAGTCGATTACAGTTATTTGTTCTCTATCATGAAGGGATAAAGTGCTTGAGGCTTGACCGCTCCCAGTCACATAGATGGGTGAATCTGTGAATTCTTTGGCTTTTTCTTCTGATGCCAAGACAATACACGCAGATCCATCGGTTATTGGTGAGCAATCTAAAAGTGTTAGTGGGTCAGCTACTTTAGGTGAGTTCAGCACATCATCTACAGTGATTTCCATGTTAAATTGGGCAAAGGGGTTGTTTTTAGCATTTCGATGATTTTTTACCGAAACCATGGCAAGCTGTTCCCGTGTTGTTCCGAATTCATGCATATGTCGACGGGCGATCATGGCGTAAAGCCCCGGGAATGTCATACCTAGAAAAGCTTCCCATTCTTGATCTGCCGCTGTTACCAGTGTGCGTGTTGTTTTACTCATAGTTGTATCAGTCATCTTTTCTACCCCTCCAGTTACAACAACGTCATGCATACCCGATTCAATTGCCATTATACTCTGGCGTAACGCAAGCCCCCCTGATGCGCATGCGGCTTCAACCCTAGTGGATGGGATGGAGTTTAGTCCTGCTTGATCGGCTATCAGCGCATTTATGTGCTCTTGATCTATGAACCGTCCAGCGGACATGGTTCCTACATAAATGGCTTCGATATCCTTACCATCGATATTGGCATCCTGGATAGCCTTAGATCCAGCTTCAACAAATATGTTGCTGAAGGAACTTTCCCATTGCTCTCCAAATTTTGTTATGCCAATCCCTAAAACAGCTACTTTCAATATTTACACCTTTATCTTCTTCTTCATTCTAGCATAAGTCGCGTAATCTACATATTTACCGTTTTTAATTATGTCTTCAACTTTCGGCGTTCTACCCCGTGTTTCTAGAATATTATCCTCGACAGTGATACTGAAGGAATCACTACCTGCTCCTGATCCGAAAGAAGTCATGAGTATCTTTTCACCAGGGTTTGCTATATCCAGGATTCTGGCCAATCCTAAAAGCGATGACCCTGAGTATAGATTCCCAACTCTGTCTACAAGGATCCCATCTTTTATTTGTTTTTTCTTAAATCCTAACATTTTTGCAACTCCAAGTGGGTATTTACCATTTGGTTGATGGAACACAGCATAATCAAAATCTTCTGGATTCAATCCACATTTATGCATTAACCCCATGGATGCATTATAGACGTGTTTATAATATGCTGGCAATCCCGTGAACCTGCCTCCATGACTAGGATAACTCTGCCCCTCTCTCCTCCAAAAATCTGGGGTATCCGTAGTGAAAGAGTAGTATTCTTCAAAGGAGGCTAGGCAGTTTCTTTTCCCAATAATATAAGCCACTGCTCCAGAGGCGGCCGAGTATTCTAAAGGATCTCCAGGAGCACCTTGAGCTGTATCTGAGCCGATAGCCAGCCCATATCCTATCATCTCAGAAGAAACCATCCCCATACATGATTGAATAGCCGCTGTCCCGGCTTTACATGCAAATTCAAAATCCGCAGCTGTAATCTCAACAGATGTTTCAATTGCTTCGGCAACAATTGTTGCAGTTGGTTTAACCGTGTATGGATGACTTTCTGATCCTACGTAGATAGCCCCGATTTTTTTAGAATCAATCCCCGCCATATCTAATGATCTGCGTGCTGCTTCTACCGCCATTGTAACAGTGTCCTCATCATAATCTGGGACTGCTTTCTCGAATATCCTTAGATTATTCTCTATATCCGCACCCTCCTTCTTCCATACTCTTGCTATTTCTGAAGTCTTTATTCGATAAGAAGGCACATATACCCCATAACCAACAATCCCATTATTCAATTTGACAGTCCCCCTAATTTCTGTATCATTTTATCTTGGGTTAATTCTCTAGATAGTACAACAGGGATCCTATCTTTTACTGCTATTTTCTTTCCAAGAGAATCAATTTTTTCAACACCATGTATTACAACAAGACCGGGTTTGATACTTGATACTCGTATTGCTACAAAGGGTGATCGGCCCTTACTGACATTTGTAAATATAAGCGCTCTTTCGGAGGTCATGCCAAAAATACTTATAAATTCCTCTGATGAAAGCTCCAGGATAGCCTTTACACTGTCTAGCACTGTAAACCCATAAATATCCTTATTTAATAATTCTTCATTTATCAAAGGCTCTCCTGAAATTGCCTCTATCAAATCCTTGGCTTTAACTGGGACGCTAAATTCCTTTATGTCTAAAACAGCCTCTGAAAATGAAGTTCCTTTCTCTAATCTAATGAAAGATTTAATAACTCTGGAACCTCTTTGTAAATCTTCAGAAATAAACGCATCAACAATCTTTTTTACCATTTTAGATCCTGGGGATTGTCTTCTTCCACTTTCATAATCGCTTACTACTGAGGGGGATACACCTAGATTTTTTGCTAAAACCATCTGGGATATTCCAAAAACTTTTCTCCACTTCCTAATAGTCTTATTAGGCTCTGCCGAAAGCACAATCTCTCCAGCAATCTTTATTGAAAGAGTGTTAATAATTTCCACTTAATTCCCCAAATACTGATATTTTAATGATAATCCCAAAGTAGTGGTATTTAAATCTTCTCGTCATTAAGTAACTTTAACATCGACAATAAACGATATAATAGTGGTAATGTCGCCAATTGAAAAAAGGAATAATCTAATAAGTAGGCAAGATTAATCATTCAAAAAGGAGCTGTAGGGTAGCTTGGTATCCTCGTGAATTCGGGCCTTGGTAGATAAAAAGAAATAGTCACGGACTTGAGTTCAAACATCATCGGCCATATAAAAAAAAATTAATACGTCAAATTTAAATAATAATAAAACTTGGATAAAAATCATGGACTTTAAAAAGGAACTTAAAGAAATTGGCATCTATATAGTGATAGGACTCCTTTTGGCCTTCACCATTAATACAGGACTTGCATATTTCTTAGGAACTGACAAACCAGTCATGGCAGTTGTATCGAATAGTATGGTGCCAACGTTAAACAAAGGGGATCTTGTTATAGTAAAGGGTGTAGATACTTTACAAATTGATAAAGGGGATGTCATAGTCTTCTACAATCCTTTCCAGAGTGTTGAAGTTGTTCATAGAGTAATAGATATAAAAGAAAAAAATGGAAAGCTATTATTTTATACAAAAGGCGATAATAATACGACTAATAGACTTTCCGATCAAATAGCTGGTATTGCCCCCCCAATTAGTGACCATTTCATACGAGGGAGAGTAGTTTTAACAATTCCTAAACTTGGTTGGTTTAGAGTGATTATATCAAGTGTAGTATAATTTACCTTATAACTCCACCTAAATCAGTTAATGATTTTTCAACTAATTTAAAATCGTCCTTTGTAAAGTCTGTTGTTTCTACCCTTAATGTTATACTCTTCTTCCCAGTGGGTATCTGTTTTCCTTCATATGTATCAACTATCTTGCACGAAATTATTCGGGGGTCTAATGCATTAACATAAGAGCATATTGCAGATTCTTTAAGATTTTTCGGAAAGATGAATGAGAAATCCCTCCTTAACTTTTGAATATTTTCTAGAGTCCACTGTTTTAGAGACTCTGCAGTTAGAAGCTCGATATTTGATAATTTAAGTTTGATATATTCACCATTGGGAATGTCAAGTACTACTTTATCGGGTGTCACATCTTTCACTATGCCAACATGTATTACGCCTGAGTATATATGCCTTAAACAAACTTTTTTTCCAACAGAATTCATAAGGGTTTTTAGCTCACTAGTTAAAGCCAATATTGCCTTATCACTCCGCCCCATACTTTCTTCTAAATCCCCAATATGTCTTGCACTTGTAGTCATTATCTTTGTGAAAGCTTCGATATCATTGTTAGCAATTACATCCCTGATCTCTTTTGTTCTTTTTATAAAAATATCATGAACCTCCGAAATAAAGGGATTATGAGTCTGAATTGATGCATAAAGCTGGGGACTCTGACCAACTATCCGAGCAATAAAGTCAAGCATTAACTCGTATAATGGGGATGAGAATCTTCTAGTTTTCTTTATATCTGCACCCAACTCTTGTAATGTTGATGCGATTGAAATATAAGCGAAATGAGTAAGCCCTTGAACTACCCCCATCATTTTATCATGCTCTTCTGGAGTAGTTATAAAAACTTTAGCTTTATGCCTTTCTAGGAATCCAAATAGAAACTTTTCCCATTTTTTAATTCTAATAGGTGTAAGGATAAATCTTAATCCTTCGATAGAACTAACTCTAGGACCAAACATGGGGTGAGCCCCCATTATCTCCACTTTATCACTTGCATATTCCGCCATAGACACACATGGACCCATCTTGACAGAGGTGACATCCATTAACAGACATCCTGGTTGTACATGGGGCGCAACTTGTTTTATAACATCAATTGTATTTTCGATGTAAACTGAAATAATCACCACATCCCCTTTCTTTGCGGCTTCTACGTTTTCATTTATGAACTCAACTCCCAGTTGTTCTGCAACTTTTTGTCCTTTAGACCTATCTCTACCTGTGATAATTACTTCATGGCCATCGTCTTTAAAAAGCCTGGCAAATATCTTTCCAAAGCTCCCACTACCTCCAATAATTACAATTTTCATTGAATTCATTTTTTGTATTAATTAGCATATTAATTTACTCTATAATTAAATAAATAATAAATTGTAGATTAATAAAGAAATTGAGAAATTAATCTATACTTATTTTTTTATTCTAGTATTAGTGATATTTAATGCTAATCATAGGTATAGTCAACTTTATTAATAAGACTCAAATAAGTCTTTTCCAGTTTAACTATGAGAGATAAAAACATCGTTCTAACGGGATTTATGGGTGCTGGAAAGAGCACTGTTGGTCAAAAACTAGCTAATATTTTAAACATGAAAATAGCTGATACAGACGCCATAATTGAATCTGAAGTTGGCATAACTATTTCTGAGATATTCGAAAGACACGGGGAATCAAGATTCAGAAAGATAGAGGAAGAAATAGTTTCTAAAGTATCAAAGCAAAAGAACCATATTATAATTTCTGGCGGTGGCGTCGTTCTCAGCTCAAAAAATATGCGTAATCTTCAGGAAAATGGGGTTATAATATACCTTAAAGCTTCTCCGGATATCATCTACAATAGAATTAAAAAGCAGACCCATCGACCTTTACTTCAAGTTCAAGACCCTAAGAAGGAAATACAGGAACTTTTAGATTCTCGGGAAGATCACTATAATAAAAATGACTATGTGATAGATACCGATAGTCGCTCTGTTGATGAAGTTATTACCACTATCCTAGATTATTTGTCATAGAAGTTTTTATCCTCTACGGATTTTTTCCCCTTTTTTTAGAGAATCATGAGATCCAGATTTTTCGTAATATTCTAAGGCTTTCTTGATATCGTCTTTTTTCAAATGTGCATCTCCTAGTAGCCCATAAAGATACTCATTTCCGTAATATGCCTTTGATAATGCATAATCTAATAGCTTGATTGCTTCTTCAGCCCTTCCATTTTCTAAATTTTTTTCAGCTTCTAAACAGTAAGGCATTCTTTGTCTATTTGATTCCATGAATTTGTTCAAAACTTGAGGTTTTAATCTTTTTACTAGTTCTGAAGTGAGTTGTGAAGCTGTCAAATCGTTATAATTAGAAATTTTTTTTTCTAAAATCTTCTTTTCATCTTTAGGAGCCATTAGGATCTAATCCCTTAAATTGTTTAAAACAACTTGTTTCATAATATCCTTGGGGGGATCAATATTGAGCCATAATTTTGCAGATTCAACTCCTTGATTGACAAACATGTCTATACCGCTAATACAAGTCTCCACTCCTGCTTTCTTTGTCTCTTTTAACAGCTGTGTCTCAAGGGGGGTGTAGACAATATCCATCAATTTTATGTGGGATGGTATTTCTTCAGCAGTAATAATCGTTTGATCGATATTTGGATACATTCCAACTGGAGTACAATGGATAATTATATCGGATTCTTTCAATAATTCTTGATTAATACCTGTGTCCATAAGTTTAGAAAAAACTTTAACGCCAGTACCTCTTTTAATGTCATCTACAAGTTGTTTTAGTTCATCTTTTTTAATTCCGAGAACAGTCAAGGAGGATACCTCTGATCTTAAGGCGATAGTAACACCTATAGCCCTAGCAGCACCGCCAGATCCAAGTATCAAAACATTCTTGTTTTTTGGGTCTGCACCACCTTGAATTAAAGCTTCAATTGCACCTATACCATCTGTATTATGCCCAATTAATTTTTTTCCTCGCATCTCTATCGTATTTACCGCACCTATTATCTGAGCCTCCTTGGATAATTCATCGAGGAAATCAATTATCGCTACCTTATGAGGAATAGTAACATTCACGCCCCCAAGACCCATAGTCCTAATTCCTTTCACAAAGTCTTCAAGAAAGGGGGGTGTAACTCTTAAGGCGGTGTATACGCAGTTCAGTTTAAGTTTATCGAATAAAGCATTATGCATAGCAGGAGATAGTGTATGTTCAATTGGGTCTCCAATAACACAAAACAGTTTTGTATTTCCGTCAATCTTCATCTCATTTCTCCAAATATATTTAAAATATTTTTAAGCTCGTCTATATGAAGTTGCCCTGGTGCTGTAGGTTTTGTAACATAACCGTAAGTAATTACAGATCCAAATAACGGAGATGCTATCCTTGATATTTTACCTAGATCTCCCAGTGAAATAGTGCATACATCTCCAATATCGGAACCTTTTTTAGTAACGGCTAACATTGAAAGGATATCCTTTGTGGAATTTGCCTTTGTTGCAAGTTTAGCTATATTGGCTCCTTCATTGAATTCATTATCTATAATATCTAACATTTCATTTTCTGTTGGAGTTGAACTAAAATTATGATAGGAAATAATAACTTTTACATCTGCGTCCTTAGATATGTCAACCATCTTTCTTAAACTTGGCATTTGCAGTTCAAGATCTACATAATCTGCTTCAGTGATGCATTTTTCAATTATTCCCACTCTTTCATCTTCGATACCTGTAAATCCTCCACCATCTTCCCGTTTTCTGTTAGTCAAGATACTTTTTTTTCCTCTTTCATTAACTGTTTTGAGAATGGTTTTAATATTTTCTGAATCAAAATTAGCCATATCATCGATTCTTACTTCAATAATGTCCGCATTCTCTGCAAGTTCTATGGCATTTAAAAAACGTGAGGGATTTTTCTCTTTTATACTACCAACAATTAAAGGCATATTTGCACCCGAAAAAAATTATTTTTCAATTATATTCTCTTCCACTTCCATACCAAAATGTCGTCCGATTATATTTTCGTAAATGAGTATTTTATCCCCAACTTTCAATTGACTCATTGAAATGGGTTTCCCATCTTTACTAACTAAGTTAATAGTTTCAGCATTTTGTAATAGTGTTTTGTAAAGTCTTCCATTACATTCAGCTTCAACCAAAAGCAATGGCCGCTTTTCTATTTTAACTCTTCCAACTATGACGCTCCGAGTTTTTCCATTTGCGTTGATTGCCATTACTTCATCCCCTGCACTCACTTCGCTCAGATATCTAGTTTTACCATCAGGACTGAGTATGTACGAGTGAACTGCCCCTGCATTTACTCTGAAGGGCCTTGAGGCGACATAATCTGATTCAAGGGTTTCTGAGTGAATTAGAAATAATCCATTAGCCTGTGATCCCAATAACATTCCTTCACCCATCTCGAGAAGAGAAGCTGTATCTACACATACCCTATCACCCATCCCAACTTTTTTTATTTTACTTATATTACCCACTTTCAAAGAAAGGTTCTCCATCTCTTTTTGGATTATTTCCGAAATTTTTTTTATTTGTCGAATATCGTTAGTTTCAACTAAAACCCCATCTACTCCAACTTCAAGGGTTTCAACCGCAAGCCTTGCATCTTCAACGTTTGTTACTTTTGCAATGACCTTTCCTTTATCTTTCTGAAGTTCAGCAATTAAATTCTCTAAGGGAATGATAGTCCAGTCCTTACCTACCACCACCACATAATCTGCATCTTTTGCCTCAATTGCTGCTAGCCTTTCAAATTCTTTACCATTAATTTCAACATAACCCGCAACCTCTCTATTAGCCCTCTTCAGTTCATTTATCCGTTTTAAATCTACAGAATCCTCTAATTTATTTGGAAGATTTATTGTTCCATCTCCTTCACTATCCAACCCAATGATGACTACATCTCCTTCCCCACTAAAAGTTGCAATTTTTAAATTCCCAAGTTTCCTTACTCGACTTATATCCGTATCTCTAACTATAATCACTGACGCACCGGCTTCAAGGGCTGATGTGACATAGGACTTTCTTTTCTCCCAAGTACTCATTTTAGTACAGTCAACCCAAAAAAACTTCATTTCATATCCTCTAAGATTTTCTTACTTAATTTCTTTCAAAGCTTCATCAACACTTACCCCATCATGAATTATCATTGAAAAGGCTTTAACTAACTTAATTGGATTTTTAGACTGAAATACGTTTCTTCCAATTGAAGTTCCAACTCCTCCAGCTTCAATTGAATCTTTCACCATTTTTAAGACATCCCGGGTTGTATCCATCTTAGGACCGCCTGCAATTATAACTGGTACTGGACATCCATTAGTTACTTCTTTAAACGAATCGATATCCCCAGTATAGTTAGTTTTTATTATATCTGCTCCTAACTCAGCCCCTGCTCTAGCTGCAAACTTCACTACCTCAACATCGTGCTCAGACGAAATTTTTTTGCCCCGTGGGTACATCATCGCTAATAATGGCATTCCCCAGTCAGCACATTTTTTTGAGATTAATCCGAGCTGACTAAGCATCTCTGCCTCATCTTCAGCTCCGATATTCACATGAATCGATACAGCATCAGCACCAAGTTTGATAGCTTCATCAACAGTAGTTACTAGAACTTTATGATTCGGATCTGGACCCAGAGAAGTACTTGCAGATAAATGTATAATTAATCCTATATCCTGCCCATAACCTCTATGGGCTGTATTTACAAAAGGGTGAGGTACACCTGGTATCCTTATTTGTCCTTTATGAAGTAAAACAGCATTTGCTCCTCCTTCAGCTACTTCGTTAACTATTTTAGACATGTCCAATAAACCATGTATTGGTCCTGAAGAAACTCCATGATCCATAGGCACAATTATCATTTTATTAGTTTTGCGATTAATTATTCGCTCCATCCTAATGCTTTTCCCGATTTGACTCATTATAATCCTCCATGATACTTGTTGTCGTGATACAATGTACCATTTACCTTATAAATGTTATGGTATTGAGATATCAACCTAAAAATGTTGATTGTGGTAGATAGTGGAAAAAATCTAAGAGTATTTACTTAGAGTTTAAAGACTTTTTCTTCTTAGCCCACCAAGGTGTAGTAGGATTCTCATCAATATAAAGAGAAAGCCATTTTTTTGACTCGCCAGATATAATATAAATACGTATGAATATTGCTGTACAAAATGTGTAATCATACGCTTCTATATACCTTCCCTTTTGGACTTTAAACTGTGTAATACCATTATCGATAATCTCTCCCTCATTAATATTGCATTTTATTATTTCACCTTGCCTTAAAATAGTCTTTAGCTTTTCTTCAACATGATTTGAAACTTTATCATATTCTTTAGAGGAAAATTTAGCAGAACCTGTGATATATTTACCTTTTTTTCGAATATTACAATATTCTGTTTTACCTTTAAATCCATTTAATAGACGTTCAGTCAAAGATGCATTATTCTGTTTGCCCCTTATTTTATTTAATATCCATTTCACAGGGAAAAACAATAAGGATAGGAAAAGTAAGCCGATAGTTATTACCTCAATATAAATTTTAAAACTTTCCTCTGTTTACTTAAAAATATTCTCTTTACCTGGAAACTTACCTTTTTTAACATCTACTTTATAGTTGATAATAGCCCTCCGAATCTCTGAGCGAAGATCTATGTATTGCTTTACGAATTTGGGTGAATATCGATCAAACAAGCCTAGAAGATCATTAATTACGAGTATCTGACCATCTGTATACCTTCCAGCACCTATGCCAATAGTAGGGACATCTATACTCCTAGTTATCTTATCTCCTAATGCTTCTGAAATACATTCCAGCACAATAGAAAAGACACCTGCTTTAGCTAGCGATTGAGCTTCTCGCAATATACGTTGACTATTTTCTGCGTCTCTTCCCTGAACACTGTATTCCTCTATTGTCTGAGGAGTTAAACCCAAATGCCCCATAACTGGAATGCCATTTTTTACCAATTTTTTTACTATCTCAATATTCATTCCCTCTATTTTTACTCCATCAACTCCTGTATCCATGAAATCCTGGGCATTTTTTAGAGCGATATTTGGATTTCGATATGAATTTACAGGCATATCCCCTATGACTGGGATGTTATTTGCCCCTTTACAAACTGCTCGAGAATGATGAAGCATCACAGCCATATCGACCGATAAAGGATTTTCATATCCCAGTACTACAACTCCGAGAGAATCACCCACGAGGATAAAGTCGATACCTGCCTCCTCAACAAGTTTAGCAGTTGGATAATCATATGCTGTAAGACCTGTTATATTCTCTCTTCCCTTATTTTTTATCAATTCATCTATTTTTTTATTCACAAAATAAGAGTTGTTAAGGTTGTATTAAGTTTTTTTGATTATTTCTTAGTTCCTTCTTTTAAATCAAGTGATAATTTACGAAGATCAGATTCTGCTTTAACTCCTTTTTTCCCGATTAAATCAACAAATGCACTACCTACAACAACACCTTTAGCTCCTGCATTTATAACAGCCCTCACGTGTTCACGCCTCGATATGCCAAATCCCACTGCCAAAGGGAGATTTTTAATGTATTTCAATGCCCAATTAGTCTTTTCAATTGTTGTATTATAAACTTGCGTTCTAACACCAGTTGTACCAAGGGTTGATACCAAATATATAAAGCCTCTAGCTTTTTTTAAAATCTCATTTACTCTCTCTTTTGTAGTTGTGGGGGCTATTAGAAATATAAAATCTACACCGTGAATTTCACAGTTATGAAGTACATTTTCAGCTTCATTAATTGGCAAATCTGAAACTAAAATCCCTTGAACACCCACTTCTTTACATTTTTTTATAAATTGATCTTCCCCATATTGAAGTAGGATGTTATAATAAGTCATAAAAATAAATGGAGTTTCAATACCTTTTTTTCGTAAATCCCTAACAATGTCAAAAGCAATTTCGGTGTTCATTCCTGAATTTAAAGCTCTATCGATAGCAGCCTGAATTGTGGGTCCGTCAGCAATGGGATCACTAAAGGGTATGCCAAGTTCCAAAATATCAACATTCTCGCACAGAGTCTCTACTAGTTTTATTGAACTATCTATATCAGGATCACCCAACGTTAAATATCCAATTAGAGCCCCCTCACCTTTATGTTCGAGTTCATAGAATTTCTTCTCAATATCAGACGTCACTAATCTCTGAGTAGGTTCCATAAATGAAAGGTTAGACCTACACATTTTTATATCTTTTCTGATTTATTATACCTGGATGACTAATGATGACAAAGTAAGTATTGATTACAATGCCTGTATGTCTTGTGGGGGATGTGTTGGAGTATGTCCATTTCGAGCTCTTGATTTAGATAATGGAACTAAAATAAATCCAATTCTTGAAGTTTGCAATGGGTGCGGCATATGTATCAAGTTCTGCCCTGTAGGAGCAATTAACTTAGGATGATAGAATGGAATATGACGTAGTAGTGGTTGGAGCTGGACCTGGTGGTTCAAATGCAGCTAGAGTCGCTGCAGATGCAGGTTTAAAAGTTCTGCTTTTAGAGAAACGACAGGAGATAGGTGTTCCAAAAAGATGTGGTGAAGGATTCTCTGTAGGAGGTATGAAGAATATAGGAGTAACTCCTGACCCTAAATGGACCGTAAATGAGATAAGAGGTGCTAATGTTTATTCGCCTAATGGTAACTTGATTTCAGCTAGATATCCCAATACCATAGGGTATGTTATAGAAAGAAAGATTTTTGATAAGCACCTAGCCATAAACGCTGCTAAATCAGGTGCAAAAGTTCTAGCCAAGGCGGAAGCTAATGATCTAATCATGAAAAATGGTTTTGTTAAAGGAGTTAGATATTCCCATTTTAATGAAAATATAGAGGCACGATCTAAAATCGTTATTGCAGCAGATGGTGTAGAATCAACAATAGCTAGGAAGGCCGGCCTAAAAACAACTAATAAACTCATAGATATCGATTCAGGTTTTCAGTATGAAATGGTTGTTGACCTAGAATTTCCAGATATGTTAGAACTTTTCTTTAGTTCAAAAATCGCTCCCAGAGGATACGTATGGATTTTCCCTAAAGGGAAAGATATTGCTAATGTAGGAGTAGGAATAGGGGGTAATGAGAAAGGTGTTGCAAAAGCATATCTTGATAAATTTATTGAAACACATAAAGAATTACGAAGAGGGAGTATTATTGAGGTAAATGCAGGGGGAATTCCAGTTGGAGACCCAATTTCTAAACTCGCAGGAAATGGTATAATGGTAGTTGGAGACGCTGCTCATCAGGTTAATGCAATTCATGGAGGAGGAATTCATGAAGCGAGCGTAGCTGGAATTATAGCTGGGCAAGTTGCATCTGAAGCCATAAATACTGGCAATTTTTCTGAAAAAAAACTTATGGAATATGATAAGAGATGGCGAGATAAGAGAGGAGCAATCCTTCATAAAATCGTTAAGTTAAGACAGTCAATAGAAAAATTATCAGATGATGATTTGAATATGATTTCAGAACATCTTACCGGGGAAGACATGGTAGATTTTGCTAATGGAAAAAACTTTCTAAAATTAGCAAAGATTATGATGAAACGACCAAAACTTGTCAGCGTAGCAAAAGCAATGTTATAGTTGTTACCACGCTATTTTTTTGTTTAATTCACTTTATCTTAAATTGTCTAATGAGTAGGGTAATGATTATTAGTAGAGGTATTACATACCATGCTGTTTGCATAATAAACTGTTCCACAGTTACTTGGTCCAGTTGAAGTCCTTTCATCAAAAATAAGATAAGAAAGAACAAAGTAAGAATAGCAGTAACTATAATACCGGGTACTCTAAAAGCACTCCTTTTTTTAAAATCCACTTCGCCATTATAAGATTCCTTTGGCAGCAAAGCTGCAGAAAACATAAGCGCACCTACTGCCTTTAAAATATCGCCTGGTATGAAAGGAAGAACACCCTTAAGTATTGTATCTTGAAAACCAGTACCTAAGAAAAAAGATAGCTGAAGAGCACCTAGGGTATAGATTATAGAAACACCAAGGAGTAACAGACAAAATTGAAACGGAATAGTCCTCACATAAACAAATCTATCAACAAACCATCCTATAACTCCTGCCGCTATAACAAACCCTAAGAGATATCCCCCAGTAACACCTGTCAATATAGACAGTCCTCCATTTGAGAATATGCCCATGCCAGCTGCAGGCGCGAACCAGGGCATTCCCAGTCCACCTAGCCCTACATATAAAGTTTGGCTTAGAACTGCATATCTGCCAAGTAATACCCCCGTTAAAAGGACAAAAAAAACTTGCCCTGTAATAGGAATAGGGGTAAAAGGTAAATATATCTTTATTTGAGCTCCAATTCCAGTTAACGCAGCAAAAAATAATGATAGAATAAGCATATTAATAAAACTGGATTCATACTTCCATTTAAAGAAATTATATCGTAATTCTTTGTATCGACGTATAGTTTCCATTTTAATCCTAGGGGGAATTATTCAACAGAATATTTAAATTTTTTCATTTAGATGTATACAATCACCTGCAATTATACTTATCTTCTTAGTGTCATTAAGTTTCAAAACTAAGGATCCATCCGCATCTATATCCATAGCAACCCCTTCATAAATTTTGTTTTCTGTTACAACCTTAACTTTCCTACCAAGAGTATCTGACAGATTTTTCCACTCTCGAAAAATTGTAGAATATTCTCCCCGATCAAGAGTATTATACATATCTTCAAATTCTTCTAGAAACTGACTTATGATGTAAGCCCGAGATAGTTCTGTCCCTTTCAGAACCTTTAATGTGGTAACCTTATCTCTAATCTCCGCAGGAAAATCTGAAAGATTATTGTTGACATTAATACCAACGCCAATTAATAGGTAATTTATTGTATTTAATTCAGTTCCTATCTCAGTTAATATCCCACCTAATTTTTTATCATCTACCATTATGTCATTAGGCCATTTGAGCCGAAGATCTATTCCATCAGTGCACAAAGTTTTGTGAACAGCAATGCCTACGATACTTGTAATTATCGTTGCAATGTTAGGAAGCATTTTTGGCTTTAAAATAATAGAAAGCCAGATTCCACCTTTAGAGGATAACCATTTCCGACCCAATCTACCCCGACCCCTAGTCTGAATTCCTGCAATTATAACAGTCCCTTCTGGTGATCCTGCAATGGCAAGCTTTCTGGCAATGTCGTTGGTTGATCCTATTTTTGGATAATATTCGATCTTACATCCTATTTTTTTTGTTTTAATAATAGATTTTATCTCTTCTAAAGAAATTGAATCAGATTGATTCATAAGTATAAATTATCCTCCATCCATTTTAATTTAACAATACTAATAAAGTTCCTAGGTAATTTTATATTAATATCGCCTAGATTAAAAGACAAATTAATGTCTAATGTAATCTAAAGGCATAGTACTAAATCATTTATTTTGCATGACGCTTTAAATCCAAAAAAGTTAGGATCCGACTTCTTCTAATCGAATTTACATCTACAATCACTGTTTATCAACATTATACCTAATATAAGAATTAACCGCAGCACTAATAGCTACAACTTTTTTGTCTTCTTTAAAGGTCTCTACAAGCTTAGTTTCACGTTCTTTGTCTTCTTTAATTATATTCGGAACATTAAACAGAATATTATTGTCTTTAATAAAACTCGTGCTAAGATCCCCATTTTTGAAGGCTTTATTGCGCATAATAGATTTGTGAAAAGGTATATTGGTTGTTACACCTGTAATTATGTATTCTGATAAAGCTCGATTCATACGTGAAATACTCTCTTTACGATTTCTACCCCAAGATACAAGCTTTGAAATCATAGAATCATAATAAGGAGAGATTGTATACCCCATTGCTACACCTGAATCTACCCTAATTCCAATCCCGCCTGGAGATCTATACCTAGTTATTTTTCCAGGAGCTGGTAAAAATTCATTCAATGGATCCTCTGCATTTATTCTGCATTCTATACCAGACCCATTAATCATAATTTCTTCTTGCGATAAGTTCAAATCGTTACCAGAAGCTATCATAAGTTGTTCCTTCACTAAATCAACACCCGTTGTTATTTCTGTTATGGGATGCTCAACTTGAAGACGTGTATTTATCTCAAGAAAGTAGAAGTTTCCATCAGAATATATGAACTCAACAGTTCCTGCATTCTCATAGTTAATGGATTTTGCAGCCTTTATTGCAACATTGCCTATTTTGCTCCGCATAGTAGATGTCATTATGGGGGATGGAGTTTCTTCAATTAATTTCTGATGCCTTCTTTGGATGGAACATTCTCTTTCATTAAGGTGAATTGTTTTTCCTTTTTTATCTGCAAGAATCTGAAATTCAATGTGTCTTGGTTTATCATGATATTTTTCTATATAAAGAGTGTCATCCCCAAAAGCAGACTTTGCAATTGCTCTAGTAGAATCGACAATTTGTTCAAGATTTTCTTTATTATCCACCACTTTCATGCCAATCCCCCCACCACCAGCTGATGCTTTAATCACAATAGGATACCCAACCATCTCTGCTATATCCTCGATATCCTTAATATTGTCAATGGCCTTATTCGATCCAGGAGTTACTGGAACTCCTGCTTTTTCCATTAAAGTTTTAGCTTGAATTTTGCTTCCGACTTTTTTCATAGATTTACTAGATGGACCAATAAAAATTAAATTGCTCTTTTCACACAAGCTAGCAAAATTTGGATTTTCTGAAAGAAATCCATAACCTGGATGGATACCTTCTGCCCCAGTTTTTTCGGCAATATCAATAATATTAGTTAAGTTTAGATAGCTCTGACTTGCTGGGGAGGGTCCAATATGAAATGCTTCATCAGCGTACTTTGCATGAAGAGCATATTTATCGGCATCCGAAAATACAGCGACTGTTTTTACATCCAATTCACGACATGTTCGCATAATGCGAATAGCGATTTCGCCACGATTGGCTACTAATATCTTATTAAACATTACTTCACAACCATGATTACTGTTCCAGGGGAGACATTACTTCCTTCAGAGACACAGATTTCTTTTACAATACCATCATGGGTTGCCAGGACATCATTTTGCATTTTCATAGCTTCGAGAATGGCTATTATCTCTCCTTTATTTATCTTCTCCCCGACTCCAACTTTAATTTTCAGTATAATTCCCTTCATGGGTGCTACAATACCCCCTTCCACCTTAACAGAAACATTATCCCTTGTTTCATTTATTTCAATAGAACCTTCTTTAGGTTTTACAGACACATCAAAGATTTCACCATCTACTTCAACACTGAATAATGTTGGAATCCCCTTATTTTCTACAAATTTCCCCCCTGGAGGATGAAGAGTCTCTTCAACCCCTTCTCCTTTTAAGAATCTAGGAGCTATAGATGGGTAAAGGGCAAAAGTCAAAATATCCTCTTCTTTTTTAACTAAACCAAGGTTTTCAGCATCTTTTTTAATTAGTTTATAATTAGGTTGAAGTAAATCAGCAGGCCTGCAAGTTATTGGTTTCTCATCTCCAATTATCTTAGTTTTTATTTTAGAATTAATTATGCCTGGTGGTTTACCGTAAAGTCCAAGGACGTAATCTTTTATCTCCTTTGGTACAACTTTATATCGTTCTCCTACCAAAACATTCATCACAGCTTGAGTTCCTACAATTTGACTTGCAGGAGTGACCAGTGGCGGATATCCTAAATCTGCTCTCACCTTAGGCGTTTCAGCTAAAACCTCCTCAAACCTATTCAGAGCATTCTGATCCTTAAGTTGGGAAATAAGATTTGATAACATCCCCCCAGGTATTTGATATAAGAGTACGTTAGTATCAACAGATTCTGCTAAAGGATCTATAATACCTTCATATTTCTTTCTTAGATTTTTAAAATATGTAGTTATAGGATTAATGTTTGAAAGATTAATATCGGTTTGACGAGAGGTGCCCTCCAAAGATGCTATGGTACTCTCTGTAGATGGATGAGATGCTCCACCCGAAAAAGGTGACATTGCCGTGTCTAAGATATCTATGCCTGCTTCACATGCAGCATAATAACTTGCTTGTGCCATCCCACTAGTGCAGTGAGAATGAAGATCAATGGGAATGGTAGTTGCTTTTTTAATGGATTTTACAAGTTCATACGTATTTTTTGGAGATATTAGCCCTGCCATATCTTTGATACAGATTGAATCACATTCCATAAATTCTAATTTCTTTGCCATCTCAACGAAGAAATCTATTGTATGTACAGGGGATAAAGTATAGCAAATTGTTCCTTGAACATGCGCATCTAACCGTTTTGCTATTTTTATTGATGACTCCATGTTACGTAAATCATTTAAAGCATCAAACACCCGAAAGATATCAACTCCATTTTTCACGCTTTTTTCAACAAACTTTTCTACAATGTCGTCACTATAGTGTTTATAACCCACTAAATTTTGACCCCTAAGAAGCATTTGTGTAGGCGTTTCTTTCATATGCTTTTTAAAAGTACGAATTCTTTCCCAAGGATCTTCATTTAGGTAGCGAATGCAAGTGTCAAAAGTTGCTCCTCCCCAGACCTCAAGGGAAAAAAATCCAACTTGGTCCATCTTTTCAATGATTGGCTCCATATCAGCCATTCTCATTCTTGTAGCTAAAAGGGATTGATGGGCATCGCGAAAAGTTGTATCTGTTATTTTAATTTTAACCAAAATTATTACCCTTAGATATTTTATTTGCTTTAAATATAAATATTTGTACTCTCTATAGTAGAAAAATGATTACACAATTTCCTGAAAATCAAAAAGTTCATATTCCAATACAAAACTTCTCAAATTCATCATGCTTTAAAAGATTTTGTGCAGTTCCTTCGAAATCAATCTTACCACTTTTTAACATATATGCATTGTCACTTATATCTAATGCACTCTTAATATTCTGTTCAACTAGAAGTATTGTTAGATTAAATCTCTCTTTAAGTTCCAATATCTTTTTGAAAATAATAGAACTAAATTTTGGTGATAACATGGCACTAGGTTCGTCAAGCATCAAAATATCGGCTTTTCTTATGAGGGCAGTTGCAATACCTAAAAATTGTCTTTCTCCTCCACTTAGATTTGCTGCTTTTTGACTTAATTTATTCCTAAGATCAGGGAATGTGTCTAAGGCGACCTCTTGCCTTTTATTAAATTCTTCATCTTCAAGTATGTAACCAGCCATCTTTAAATTTTCAGAGACTCTAAGATTAGTAAATACCTTTCCAACTTGAGGAAGATAAGCAATACCCATCCTAGTTCTCTTATAAGGTGCTGTGAACGTAATGTCCTTTCCATTAAACATGGTCTGACCTCCATGTATTGTCGTAAGACCAAATATAGATTTCAATAACGTACTTTTCCCGCTTCCATTAGGTCCCGCAATAGTGGTGATTCTACCTTCCTCAAATCTAGCAGTTATATCAAAGAGTATCCTCAGTTCTTTATAACCTGCAGATAGATTCTCAACTTTGAGCACCCAAATACACCTCTATAACCTTAGGATTTTCAAGTATGTCATTCCCATTACCTTTCGCTATAATCTTGCCATTAGCCAGGACATAAATACTATCAACATACCCCAGAATTATGTCTAATCGATGCTCAACAATAAGAAATGAAAATCCCTTTTCTGTTAATTTTCTAAGTTTTTTTAGAATATTGTGAGCGAGCTCAGGAGCAACCCCGGCAATCGGTTCGTCCATTATTATAAGTCTTGCCTCTGACATTAGCACTCTGCCAATCTCTAATAATCTAAGTTGCCCCCCACTCAGGTCCTGAGCTTCGTTATCCCATAGATGATCAAGACCGAGAAAAATAAGATGTTCAAAAGCTTTATTTATAATTGCTTCCTCTTTGTCTTTCCAATTCCCTGAGAAACTCTTAAAAACGCCATCCCCATAATCAGGAGCTGCAATTAAAAGATTTTCTATTAGTGTAAGTTTTTTTAACGGTTGAGATGTTTGAAAAGTTCTAACTATTTTTTTTTTAAAAATTTTAGAAGCAGGGAGATTTGTAATCTCCTTGCCTTGATAAAGTACTTTTCCGGAATCTGCATTGAGGAAACCTGTGATATTATTTATGAGAGTTGACTTTCCACTTCCATTAGGTCCTATCACCAATGTAATGGAGCCTTTCTCCACCTCAATGCTAACTCCGTCTCTGATTTCATCTAAATCGAGAGCCTTAAGTCCTCCAAAACTTTTTTTTAAGTTTTTTGTAACTAGTTCCACGTTATAGTATTGGTTTTGAATTCCCATACTCCGGAGTGTTTCCAGCTCTGATCCTCTACTGTATAGATCATGTATTCAGTCACCGCTCGATCTAGATACTCGTCAAAGTTTAAAGCACCACTAACTGGTTTTGGTCCATAGTCTCCAGCACTATATGCCTGTGCAACATTTGGTACAGCTTCAGCTATAGCATCTGAATTAAACTCACTTTGAGCTTCATGAACTTCAGCAGCTGCAATGGCAATGACAAACGCAGAGTCATAAGCATTCAGACCGTAACTCTTTGGTTCGCCTCCAATTCGAGCTGCATACTTCACCTTGAGTTCATCTAACTCACTTCCACCGTGTGTTTCAGAAACAGTGCTGTAAAGTTTTACCAAGCTTGCTTTATCTGATACATCATCAATAACTTTCTGGCTTTTAGCTGTACCATCGCATCCAATCCATGTTACAGTCAAAAGGTTTGAATCGTCAGAGACCTGTGCTAGAATCGTTGCAACTTCCTCATAACTAAAGGCTACAACAGCAACTTCGTCTTTACTATTTGTTTCTAATAGATCGCTTACAGTATTCTCTAAAGTAGCTACATAAGGTGTAAAATCAGCAGGTGCAGGATCTGGATATTCAACAGAAGATTTAACTTCTATTCCGAGCTTTTCAAACTCGATTTTTCCAAACTCTTCCAGACCAGCGCCCCAGGCATTGGCTACATGTGTAATAACCACACCTTTAATCCCTCTATCTTGGGCTAACTTAGCGATGGCTATTGTTTGAAATGCATCACCAGAAACAAACCTTGAAGCGAACTTTTTCTCCTCTGGGTTTGTTACACCAAGAAAGCTTGGAGGTGCTGTGGATGAAGGAGAAGCTATAACTATCTTATTAGAACTAATATAAGGTAGAATATTCTTTACCTCTCCACTTCCCATTGGGCCTACAATAAGTTTGATACCCTTGGTATGAAGTGCCATAACTTTATCTAATGCTATTTTGGGGTCCACCTTAGTGTCCTCAATATATAGTTTAACTCTGTATGGCGAGCCTTTATTCTCAAAGTACGAATTAACATCTTCACCGGCGATAGTTACCGTGGTCTTAATATCTTCTCCATAAGTTGTTAAAGGGCCAGATAAATCAGCTAAAACCCCTAATGGAATCTCTATTTCAACTATTTCTTCTGGAGCTTCTTCTGATGGAGACTGAGCACATCCTGAAACAAAAACAAGTGCTAACAGTCCAATAATAAGAAACTTCATTAGTCTTTTACCCATTCTTAAACACCACCTTTTAAAATATGATAACTACCAACTATGACGCCAAATTATTTAAAGATTGGTATTGGAGAACTGAATATGGCGGTATTGGAAGGGGCGATTGTATACTCAAATTTGCTCGTTCTTTTAGGAATTGGATTAATTATTACCTACATTACCACAGGAGTTCCAAACTTTGCTCAGGGTAGTATGGCCATATTTGGGTCATATATATCCCTATCTCTATGGCTAACATTTGGTATCAATCCCTATTTTTCCCTTCCTATTTCTTTCCTTTTTGGTGGGACTCTTGGAATCCTAATTTATTTAATTTTTCTAAAACCTCTAATTAGAAAAGAAGCTAAGGTTGTTACTCTTATGATAGCTACTTTAGCTATTGATATAATATTTCTCGGTATTTTAGGGGCATATGCGGAAACATTAAGGACAATAGTTAGAAAATCAACAAAAAAATTCATATTTACCCCTCTAGATTTTGATTTTTTTCAATTTGATGGTATCCTGATAATTTCTAGCTTAATAATTGTAACTATTTTTATTACTTTATTTTACCTTTTACATAGAACTAAGTTTGGAATAGCAATGCGCGCCTCTATGGAAAATCCATCTCTTGCGGAAATTATGGGAATTAACGTTGAATATACTCGGATATTTTCATGGTTTCTCTCAGGATCTTTTGCAGCATTAGCTGGAAGTCTACTTCCTTTTCGCCAAGAAATCGTTCCACTCACAGGAACTGTTATTATTGTATCTATTTTTGCTGCTAGCATCGTAGGCGGTCTAGGAAGTATTTATGGCGCATTAGCTGGGGGATATATAATAGGAATATCTGAGTCTGCTATAACATTTTATCTCTCAGGATTTTTTGGTCCTGGGATATTAGTATACGGTAAAGTGATTTCACTTACGATACTTGTAACAACATTGATTCTTGCCCCAAAAGGAATTGTAGGTTTAAAGATATGGAGAAATAAAATATGGCCGTGGATTACTTAATATTAAACATTATAATTTGGTTTTCCATCTATTTGATAATAGCGTTAAGTCTTAATATTGAGTATGGGTATGCTGGAATACCAAATTTTGGACGGGCTATGGCGGTTTTAATTGGGGCCATTGCAGTTGGTGGCATTGTAAATAGAGTATTACTCCACATTCTAAGTATCGATGGGGAGATAATACAGTCAACTGGCATTTTAAAAAGCACCGTAAACTCAATGATTTCTCAAAATCCACTGCTCGGTATAGGCATCCTTGTTTTCTCTTTAGTAGTTGCAGGTTTAATCGGTGCTTTAGCTGGAGGATTGTTTATTATCCCAAGTGTAAAACTTCGAAATGATTACTTAGCAATCACTTTACTTGCAATAAGCGAAGTACTTTATCTAATCTCAAACTATAATAGATCCATAATAGGAGGTTATTACGGGGTAAATACTCCTGATATATTAGCTTGGGTTCCGGGTGAGCATCGTTTATTTGGATTCGCCATTCTAGGCCTCATTTTAGCTCTATTAGTATATTTATTCACTGAAAGACTTCTTACTTCCCCCTTTGGAAGGCTATTGAAAGCCATGAGAGAAAATGAGGATGTGGTTAAATCTTTTGGCAGGGACCCATTTAAGCTTAAAGTAAAAACGGTAGCCATAGGTTCAGGTGTGGCTGCGATGGCTGGTGCATTTTATTCTTTGTTAAGTTCAAATGTAATAGCATCAACGTTTTTTAGAGTTGAATGGACATTTTTCCCATTCCTCATGATTTTATTGGGTGGTAGCGGCAATAATAAAGGGGTAGTTTTAGGTGTTTTATCATTTGTAGTTGCTAAAGTATTATTGATAGTTTATAAATTCGAGATCAAAGATATTCTTAATTTACCATTTGAAGCAACATGGTTAGAATACATTTTATTTGGAAGTATCATGTTACTTATCCTTTATTATAAACCCCACGGATTGCTCGAAGAGAAACCTATTTTTACACCAGCTTTAAAGGAATTAAAGAAAAAAAATCAAAAAATCTAACATTCCTATTTAATCCTAGAACCATTTTTTACTTCACGTTCAGGTTTTAATAATACAACTTCCTTATTTTCTAATACAATTCCAAGAACTAAACATTCTGAAAGAAAATTCGCTATTTGCTTAGGTGGAAAATTCGTAACAGCTATAATCTGTTTATTCATTAAATTGTCTTTATTGTATAATCCTGTGATTTGAGCACTTGAGTTCTTGATTCCAAATATCCCAAAATCAATTTTCAATTTATAAGCTGGATTTCTAGCTTCAGGGAATTCTGCGACATCAATAATTTTTCCCACTCGTATCTCTACTTTTTCGAATTCTT
>Ga0187827_10002537_pt1 | contig 24749 bp, 20 predicted proteins | sample ETNtaG_39_FD_167969 | JGI IMG/M metagenome (GOLD analysis project Ga0187827, IMG submission 167969) | Marine microbial and viral communities from oxygen minimum zone, Eastern Pacific Ocean - ETNP2014_SV_150_PacBio MetaG (Illumina Assembly) | ecosystem: Environmental > Aquatic > Marine > Hypoxic... | reverse complement strand
TTCTGGGTATGCCTCCGCATGACGTAATAAGAGTAGGGTGTGCCTCATCGGAGCGAATTATGCAACCTATAGGTTTGTTAAGGGTAGAGTGGGATTACTTTTTTCGGGAATTGTCTTATGTCTGAGCTGATGGTCAGCGGTGCGGACGGTGCTGTGCATCCTTTCTTGCGCGGTATCTTGACGCGTTCGCTCCAGGCGACCGGATTATCATTTGATGATGCCTATGCGGTCGCCGATCAGGTCAGGAATACGCTCGCGTCCGAGGGTACAGTCACAAGTACGGTCTTGCGCAATACTGCGGCTCAGTGCCTTGAAAGTGGTTTCGGCCAAGAGTGTGTAGATGCTTATCGTATGGTACTCGAGCGTCGCGGCCGCATCCGATTCCGGCGACGAGATAATGAACTGGATTGGTTTTCACGTCGTTTACACCAGAAACGTCTTGAGCGTTGCGGTCTCTCGATCGATACAGCCTCCGAACTGGCACAGGCGGTTTATCAGGAGTTTGTATCGAACAAAATTTACGAAGTGCGTTCAGGTGAAATAGACCGGGTCACGCTGGATTTACTTAGAAAGGAACTGGGTGAGGAATTCGCGGAGCGTTATCGTTCCTGGAGTCGCTTTGAACGCGGCGATGGGATTCTGGTTCTACTATGTGGCGGGGCACCGGGAGTGGGCAAGAGCACGCTTGCGGCAGAGATTGCAACGCGTCTCGACATTGTGCGGACCCAATCGACCGATATGTTGCGTGAAATCATGCGAGAAATGGTGCCGGCTGCATTGGCCCCAGAATTACATGGATCATCTTTCGACGTCAATCTTTCGGTTGACTCCAAAGATATCGGTGATCTAGATGGGGGAAATATGTTTCATGGGTTTCGTCGTCAGGCAGAGTTGGTGCAACTCGCTTCGAGAGCAGTTTTAGCTCGTGCGCAACGCGAGGGCGTTTCTGTGTTGGTCGAGGGAGTCCATATTTGGCCGGGGTTACTGAGAAAACAAGTGACCCTAAGTGGGGAAGACCTGATAGTCGAGTTCATTTTAACGGTGGCTGATCAGAAACAATTGGTGCGACGTTTCCGGCAGCGTGGCAGGGAAGCGCCGGGTCGCCGTGGGAAACGGTATCTAGACAATATCGGCACAATTTGGGCGCAACAGTCGATGCTTATCCAAGAAGCGAAAAATCAGGCGATACCCATCGTTCAGAATAAGGATCAGGAAGCCGCTACGGTGGAAATCATGGGGCTAGTCAGTGGCGCGATCGTTGCCCACGGCCAAGGGCGCTAGCGCAGCACATTCGAAAAAGCAGAGCGCCAAGCGCACTAGACGTAAAAATATTACAGAAATACCAGGTCGTAAGAATCAGGTGCAATAAATACTAATCGGAAATTCCATGATGGCTACGTGGCAATCAGAAGGCGCAACCGGTTGCCAACGCGCTCAGACAAGTCCGCTAAGTGAGCGATCCAGGAAATGATCTGGTACCAAAAAATAGTGGCGATACCGAGTTCTGCTTCCATCGAGAAAAGTGTCCGTGCCGCTTTGTCGAGAAGAAGGTCGGTTTCACTTTCTAAGCGTCCCAATTCTAGAATCATTTCATCGACTCGAGCAACTTCGCTTTCTCCGAACCCTGTTTCTATCAACTCATCCAGTTCGTCGATGACGCGTTTCCCCTGTTCACAGGCAACTATAACGCGTTGAGCCAAAGGTAGGATTGATGCCTTGAGTGCTTTCGGTAGGTACATTTTCCGTTGATCCACTAGTTCGGCAATATCCTGTGTGGTATCAGCAATAGAATCCTGATAATCCAGTATCTCGAGGATCGTGCGGCGATCAATTGCCATCATCAATCGTCGTGGCAGGTGGCTTCGAATCTCGTGTTTAATCGCATCCGCTTCGTGTTCGAGTCGGTCAATCTCGCTCCGTCGTTCACGAATGGCATCGTCGTCAGCTGCTGCCATGGCATCGATCAGGGGGAGAATCTCCCGTGCGCAAAGTACGGCGACATGCATGTGTTTCTGCATGGGCTCGATGGGGGACTGGCGAACCAGTTTGTCAATCCAGGACATTCACCCTCCCTAGGCGGTCAATAACCCTTTGAAAAAGTAATAGAAGAACACAGACAATGCCGCAGCGATAGGTAATGTTGCAATCCATGAGGCCAGAATATTACCAACTACGCGCAAATCAAGTGCTGTAATACCGCGAGCGAGACCGACGCCAAGCACGGCACCGACGAGCGTATGAGTCGTCGATATGGGGATGCCGAGTCGTGATGCGAGGACAATGGTGGATGCTGCCGCTAACTGGGCTGCAAATCCACGACTGGGAGTTAGTTCCGTAATCTTTTTCCCAACGGTCTCCATGACACGGTAACCCCAAGTCGCGAGGCCGATCACGATGCCTAGCCCTCCGATGGCAAGCATCCACGGGGCAACAGGTGCTTTAGCAGTTAAGTCGACGTTTTCGACGGCATTCACGATTGCAGCCAGAGGTCCGATCGCATTGGCTACATCGTTAGACCCGTGGGCAAAAGCGATCGCGCAGGCAGTCAGAATCTGGAGCACAACAAAAATTCGTTCAACCTGATTAAATCGATGGTCTGGATCAGCCTCTCCGATTTGTACTCGACGAATGAAGAATGCGCCAATCCCGGACCCAATTAACCCTAGTCCGACTGACCCCGCTAGCGCTTCCATCAGGTCAAGATCAAGATTAATGTGTTTCAGTCCTTTAAATAAGGTAACCAAACCAATAATAAAGAACACAAAAAAGAAAAATGCGGGGCCATACTTTCTGATTTGATGAACAGGATTGCTTTTGTTCAGGATTGTCGAGCGTATTAGGTGAAAGATGGCGAAAGCGATGACCCCCGCGAGCAGGGGCGAGGTAATCCAGGAAAGGGAAATTTGTAGAACTTTCGGCCAGTTGACTGCATCGATGCCGATGGCGACCGCACCAAAGCCAACAATCGCGCCAACAATAGAGTGGGTGGTGGAGATGGGTAAACCAAATCGGCTAGCGCCGATGAGTAGCGTTCCGGCGGAGGCTAGTGACGCCATCATTCCATAAATTAATTGTTCCCGACCGAGCAGGGACATATCGAGCATACCCTTGCGTACGGTATCGGTGACATGCCCACCGGCTAAGAAGGCCCCGGCGACTTCGAAGATTGCAGCGACAATGATGGCGCCACCCACCGTAAGGGCGCCCGATCCGACGCTGGTTCCCATGGCGTTGGCAACATCGTTCGCGCCGATAGCCCAGGCCATGTAAAAGGCCAACACGGCGGCTATCCACAGGGGCAAAGGAAGAGCTGAGAAAAAATCCATTAACTTAACGTGTTATCGAATGGCCTTGGTTACGGTGATACCCTTGTCATCAGCAGCGGCAGTCTAACGAGGAAATGTTACAAATGGGTGGAAATTTCCAATGTAAGGCGCTCAGCTCTCATGTAAAGACTCACCGAACTGCAAACCGTGGAAAATCAGCCGGTACTAGTTGGCTTGGGCCAACGGCGGTGCGCCAAGGCGTTCCCGAGCATTTCCCAAAATTTGTTCGATACGATAGGCCATCGCAAGTAGGCGAGCATCACTGCCGTGCCTCGCAAGCAGTTGCAAGCCCACCGGCATACCGGCGGCGTCTAGGCCAACGGGCAAAGTGATGCCGCATAATCCGAGCACGTTACCGACCACCGTGTTTCTCAACGCACGGACATTCTTGGGTCCATAGCCTGAAACATCAGAAACCTCGGCCAGTGCGGGTGGTGTGATGGGTAGGGTTGGGCAGGCAATGACGTCCACTTCTGAAAATAGTGCATGGGCTCGTGCTGAAAGATTGTTTATGGTGCGTCGGCGCCGCAGGTACTCTTCCGCATCAATGGTAGAACTGGTCTTAAGACGTGATCCCACGACCGGGTCAGCAGTGTCGAGCCACGCAGGCAATTCACTTTGCAGAAACTCCTTGAGTTCGACCCCCGATACGCTACCGATCATGAACAACTCAATGGCCTGTTCAGTTTCCGGTGCAGCTGTTTCAACCACCTTGATGCCGGCTTGACTGAGTTCTTTGAGAGCGATTTCGACGGCCTCGGCAATGCCGGGTTCACAATCTTCCCACAGCGACGGATCACCGGTCCCAATGACAAATTGAGCAGGTTCGGTTTGGTTCGCTTCGTTGTCCAGTTGCATTACTCGCCCCTGGTAGTAAGGATCGATAGCGGCGAAGCCAATCAGAGCATCAGCAACGGTACGGGTGAGCATGCCCGCGGTATCAAGTGTCGGGCTGAGTGGAAAGATTCCATTGAGCGACCAACGACCATAACTCGTCTTTAACCCCACACTGCCCGTCATGCTGGCGGGTAACCGGACTGATCCCGCGGTATCGCTGCCAAGCGCGATCCAGGCAGAGCCCTCCTGAAGGCTCACTCCGGCACCACAACTTGAACCACCGGGTACTCGATGGGTTTGGGCATCCCAGGGGTTACGGGGCGTGCCCCAGTGGCTATTAACGCCCAAGCCCCCAAAGGCGAATTCCACGGTATGTGATTTGCCAGTAAATACCGCCAACTGACGTCGTAATGTTGATACAACGGGGCCTTCTACTTGAAACGCAGGGGGTAGCGCCTGGGGAGAGCCGGCATAAGTATCAGTTCCGGCAAGGCCGTAAAGATCTTTGACTGAAACTGGGATGCCTTGTAGCGGTCCGAGATCCGTACCACAGGTGAAGGCATTGTCGGCCAGTAATGCCATCTGCCGGGCCGCATCGGCGCGGAAGTCGCGATACGCACCCAATTCTTCGTTATAACAGTCGATGGCACACTCGGTGATATCTTGAGAACGTAACGCCCCCTGACGAAATTGTTGCAATATCTCTTTTAACGACAAATGACGGGGTGATGAAGTCATCGTTAGGTTACCTTTAGCCTTCCATCGGGCATCTTGTTGTTGAATCTATCTACTGTTACTGATCCATCATGGTTGAATTCTAAATAGACGGGTGGATGTCCTGTTTTCATCGCGAATTCTACTAGCCCGATGGTTGGCAGTGTCGTGGTTAGTGTATTGACCAATGGATGAACATGTAATTGATCATGGCGTAGTAGTGACTGATCGATTGCAAAGTAAACTGTGTGTGTAACGTCATTAATCAGTGCTAGTGGAGAAACCGCGCCGGTGGTGATGCCGAGGAAGCGCATTAATCGTTCTGGCGAGGCGAAAGATAATCGTCCAGCGCCAAGTGCTGTGCCGAGGTGGCGCAAATCAACAGATTGATTTTCATCACAGGTGACGAGCCACATAGTCTCTTTCTTATTGCGCAAAAAGAGGTTTTTCGTGTAACCCCCGCTCAAGCCGGATGGTCGCAGCGCCTGACTGTCGGCGACGGTGAACATGGGGGGATGGTCACGGGTAGTGGACGAAAGCCCGTGCTTTTCAAGGAAAAAAAATACTTTTTCCAGATCAGCAGCGACTGACCCATTATCCAGTTGGCCTGTTAGCGAAGTCATTTCAGTCAAGCAAAGGACACGGGCAGCGATATAATCGGGTTTAGATAGTCTGCCAACGGCGACAGATGGCGACGTTATTTTGCCATAAGAACAGGAGCGTTTGATTACCATGCCGCGTAAAGCGACCAACCCACCGAGAAAGAAACCAACGTTTCCCACTGCTATCGCTCAGCCAACGCCGTTAGAGCGGGTCCCTTTCGCAGCATTTGCCGAACATTCCTATCTGAATTATTCCATGTACGTGATCATGGATCGGGCATTACCTGCGCTGGCAGATGGGCTGAAGCCCGTGCAACGCCGAATTGTTTACGCCATGTCTGAACTGGGCCTAAATGTGACGGCCAAATACAAGAAGTCTGCTCGCACAATCGGGGATGTCTTGGGAAAATTTCATCCGCATGGTGATACTGCATGCTATGAGGCTATGGTGTTGATGGCACAGCCATTCAGTTTGCGTTATCCCTTAGTCGATGGCCAGGGAAATTGGGGGTCTCAAGATGACCCCAAATCGTTTGCGGCGATGCGCTATACGGAAGCCCGTTTGTCCCGATTTACCCAGGTTTTGTTATCCGAACTCGGCCAAGGAACCGCCGAGTGGGTACCGAATTTCGATGGTACGTTGTTTGAACCTACCCGATTGCCGGCACGCTTGCCGACGGTATTGTTGAACGGAGCTTCTGGAATCGCAGTGGGGATGGCAACAGACCTCTTACCCCACAATCTTCGAGAAGTAGTGAGTGCGTGTGTGCGATTACTGGAAAACAGTCGTACCAGTATTGACCAATTATGTGAGCACATTCAGGGCCCTGATTTCCCTACGGCCGCGGAAATTGTTACGCCAAGGGAAGAAATCGTTGAAATTTATCGTACGGGTACAGGTTCGGTTAGACATCGGGCGGTGTGGGAGCCCGAAGAGGGAAACATTCTAATTTCGGCGTTGCCCTACCAGGTCTCTGGTGAGCGGGTCATCGAACAGGTTGCCGCGCAGATGGCGGCCAATAAATTGCCCATGGTGGATGATATTCGTGATGAGTCGGACCATGAAAATCCGGTCCGAATCGTGATTGAACCGCGCTCCAACCGAGTGGATAGAACCGCTTTGATGCAACACTTGTTCGTCAGCACTGTCCTTGAACAGAGTTACCGAGTCAATATGAATGTGATTGGGCTCGATGGGCGGCCCCGAGTTTTCGACCTGAAGGCCCTGATTGGCGACTGGCTTAAATTTCGGCTCGAAACGGTCCGTCGCCGACTGCAGTATCGTTTGGATCGCGTCGTGACACGATTGCATGTGCTCGAAGGGCTGATGGCTGTCTATCTCAATATCGATGCTGTTATTCGGATAATTCGCAAAGAAGATGACGCAGCGGCGGTCTTGAGAAAACGTTTTCGATTGAGCGAAGAACAAGTTGAGGCGATTCTAGACATTAGACTAAGACAACTCGCTAAGTTGGAGGAAATTAAGATCAGAGCCGAGCAGGAAGCGCTCGAATTGGAGAAAAAAGAGTTATCTAAAATATTGAAGTCACAGACGCGTCTCAAGACCGTGGTTCGAAATGAACTGCTGGCGGATGCGGAGGCGTTTGGTGACGAACGCCGTTCGCCGCTAGTTGAGCGGGAGGCTGCTCAGGCGATGTCAGAGTCGGTTCTGATCCCCTCAGAGCCCTTGACTGTGGTGTTGTCTCAGAAGGGGTGGATACGGGCGGCAAAAGGTCACGATGTCGAGCCGCGTGATTTGAATTATCGCTCTGGGGATGAGTTTCTCCACGCAGTTCTTGGGCGAAGTAACGAAACCTTACTCTGTCTTGATTCGACCGGCCGCACCTATTCGCTGGCGCCGCATATGTTGCCATCGGCCCGTAGCCTGGGGGAGCCGGTGTCCAAGGATTTGAAGCCGCCCGAGGGGGTTACATTCAGTGGCTTGTTAGCTGGTGGTGAGTCGACGGAATATCTCCTGTTGACTGATGCGGGATATGGGTTCGTAGCTCCAATGGGAGAGCTCGTGACCCGTAATCGGTCCGGTAAGGCCGTCTTAACGGCACGAAATGTGGCGGTGTTGCCCCCGCAGCGGGTTTATGATTATGAGGATGATTGGGTCGCCGCGATCACCAGCGCAGGGCGGATGCTGGTTTTAGCGTTAGCAGATATGCCGCGTTTGTCACGCGGAAAGGGTGTCAAACTCATCAACATCCCTACTGCACGCTACCGTGCGCAGGAGGAGCGACTCGTCGATGCTGTTGTTTTTCGCGAGGGTGATGTACTAAAGATTCATGCAGGCAAGCAGCACATGCGCCTAAAGCCCGCTGATATTGATGTGTATCTCGGCGCGAGAGCGCAGCGCGGACGGGCGTTACCAAAAGGGTATCGGCGGCCTGAGGCGATTAACGTTGCGACGGACTAAAGGCGTTGTGTCCTCGGCTTGGTTTGACCGAGCGGTAACTAACTAGAAGGGGAGGATGAGGTCACTTTGCAATGACAGCAGCTGGTCGCGAAAGAGTGATTTAATCTGATCGAGTTTGGTCTCAGTGGTCGCTTCAAATCGAAAGATAACCGTTGGAGTGGTGTTGGAGGCGCGGGCAAGACCAAAGCCATCCTCAAAATCGACCCGAATGCCGTCAATGTGGCTGACCGCACCATCAGGGAAGTCAGCGTTGGCCACCAGTTCATGCATCAAGTCGTGATGCGCGTCTTCATTCATTTCTAGGCGCAGTTCCGGCGTATTGAGAGTGTCTGGCAATTCTCGAAAAATAGTCTCTGGGGAACTCTTTTCTTTAGCCAGAAGTTCGCAAAGACGAGCACCGACATAGAGGGCATCATCGAAGCCATACCAGCGGTCGTTAAAGAAAATGTGCCCACTCATCTCACCAGCAAGGGGAGCGCCGCTCTCGCGTAATTTCGCTTTGATCAACGAGTGCCCGGTTTTCCACATGGTTGGAATGCCGCCACTCTCCACGATAGCCTGTCGCAGTAGTTGGGTGCACTTAACGTCAAAAATGATTTCCGCGTTGGGATGTCGAGTCAATACATCCTTGGCGAACAGGATTAACTGACGGTCTGGCCAGATAATGCGACCATCTGGAGAAACGACCCCAAGGCGGTCGCCATCACCATCAAATGCGAGACCAAATTCTGCGTCTTCCTTTTGAACGGTTGTAATCAGATCAGTCAAGTTCTCAGGGCGAATGGGGTCTGGATGGTGATTGGGGAATGTGCCATCGACGGTTGAGTAGAGGTCGATCACCTCACAACCCAGTGCGCGAAAGAGTCTGGGCACCAACGCGCCAGCGACGCCGTTACCGCAGTCGGTCACAATTTTGAGTGGGCGTGCAAGTTCAATGGTGCTCGTTATTCGGTTTAGGTACGCCTCGACAACATCAGTTTCTCGGCGGTTGCCACTGCCGTGTTCCAGTTCTCCTGTTTCAATCCGATGACGAAGGTGTTGAATGCGTTCGCCAAAAAGTGTTTCACCGCCCACCATAATCTTGAGCCCGTTATATTCGGGCGGATTATGACTGCCGGTGACCGATATCGCTGAGCCGATATTGAGGTGATGGCTGGCAAAGTAGGTGCACGGCGTTGCCACCATGCCGATATCAACAACATCGCAACCACCGGCGCGGATGCCGTCGGAGAGGGCACTAACGAGTCTTGGTCCGGAGAGTCGACCGTCCCGGCCCACGATCACCGTATCGCCTTGGCGCGCGAGCGTGTCGCTCGCGACGGCTTGGCCAATCTGTTGGACCGTTGTTTCAGTTAGGCTGTGGTCAACGATACCGCGGATATCGTAGGCCTTAAATATTTCTGCCGCCGGCGTTGTCATGCGATGCGTCAGCGCCACTGCTTTTGCAAAGTTTTAAGTGCGGCGGCCCCGGGGTTCAAGGTGTCGAAGGAGAGATCAACCAACGGTGTTTGGGTTGTGCTACTGAGGGTGAGCATGTCGGGTGCTGTTTCATCAACAAAGAGCAGGCCAGTCACAATTTGGCCTTTGTTCTGGTGCTCACGGAGGTAGGCCACCACCGAGTTCCGGTCAAAGGGATCATAGTCTGGGTCGACGGTGCGCAGGTGAATTTGACTTCCGTCGTGCAGAGTGACTGGTGTGATGTGCGTATCTACGCTGGCTGTTATTTCATCGCGTATGGGGACGAAATCAGCATACACTGCAGTTTGTTCGAATTCCCGAGTATGCAGATAACTTTTGGTCGAACCTTCATGATCGTTGAAGGTCACACAAGGTGAGATGACGTCGAGCAGCGCGAAACCTCGGTGAAGGATGGCCGCTTTGATCAGCGGCACGAGAGTTGTCTTATCACCGGAAAAACCGCGGGCGACAAAGGAGCAACCAAAATTGATGGCTATGAGTGCCGGATCGATAGGTGGAATTTCGTTGGTGCCACTGCCCTTGCGGGCCGGGCTGCCGACATCGGCCGAAGCAGAAAACTGGCCCTTGGTCAGGCCGTAGACGCCATTGTTTTCGATTACATAGAACATATCGACATTGCGTCGGATTGCATGACAAAACTGGCCAAGGCCAATGGAGAGCGAATCACCATCCCCTGAGATGCCGATGTAGTGGAGATCGCGATTGGCCGCGCTTGCGCCGGTCGCAATCGACGGCATGCGTCCATGCACTGAATTAAATCCGTGTGCGGGCCGCAGGAAGTAGGTCGGTGTTTTGCTTGAACAGCCAATGCCGGACAACTTAGCAACGCGATGAGGTTCAATGGCGAGTTCGTAGTAGGCTTGGACAATGGCGCTCGACACGGAATCGTGACCGCAACCCGCGCACAAGGTGGACATAGCACCTTCGTAGTCTTGTATCGTAAGCCCAACGGCGTTGGTATCCAGGCCTGGGTGGTTGATACGGGGTTTCTTGATAAAGCTCACGCGGCTTTTCCTTGTTTGATTTCTTCCAAGATGACATCAATTATATCCACCGATGATAGGGGTTCGCCACCGTAATACAGTACGGGCACTAGTCGATCTGCCGCGATGCCGGTTTCGGTCATCAACAGTGAGCGCAGTTGGGCATCGCGGTTTTGTTCCACGACGAAAACGCGAGGGTGTGAATCGATAAATGAGCGCACGTCATCGCAAAAAGGAAATGCCCGAATCCGCAGGTAGTCGCTGGCCAATCCTTTTTCTGCGAGGCGATCACGGGTTTCCTGAATGGCACCGTGGCAACTGCCGAGCGAAACGATTGCCACATCAGCATTAGGTGTGCGCTCAATAATGGGTCCCGGCACCAAGGTGGCAGCCGTATCAAACTTTCTGCGCAGTCGATCCATCACTTCAATGTATTCGTCTGAACGTTCGGTATAGGCGCCGGCCTGATTGTGTCCGGAGCCACGGATCAGGTAGGCGCCGCGTGGATGATCACCGGGCAGTGATCGATAACAGATGCCGTCACCGTCAACATCCAGGTAGCGTTGAAAGCGCTCCAGATCTCTGAGTTCATCAGCCCGGTAAACCTTGCCGTAATCTGGACGATAGGTGTCATCCCATCGCAGTTCCGGGCACGGCCAGTCGTTCATGCCAATATCAAGATCGGAAAGCACAATTACAGGCGTTTGTAAGCGGTCCGCCAAGTCAAAAGCTGTGACAGCCAATTCAAAACATTCTGCAGGGTCAGAGGGAAAAAGTAGGACGTGCCGTGTATCGCCATGCGATGCATAAGCTGCAGAAAGAATATCGCTTTGCTGCGTGCGTGTGGGCATTCCGGTCGAAGGGCCGACTCGTTGTATGTCGAACAAGACTAACGGTATTTCAGTGAAATAAGCCAAGCCCAGGAATTCGGACATCAAAGAAATACCAGGACCGCTGGTTGACGTAAATGCACGGGCACCGTTCCAGGCCGCTCCGAGCGCCATGCCGATGGCCGCCAGCTCATCTTCGGCTTGGATGATGCAGTAATTTTGTGTGCCGCTTTCCGTGTCCGTTCGAAAGCGTTTGCAGAAGTCAGTAAATGCGTCAAAAAGGGAGGTGGACGGTGTAATCGGATACCAACTGCCGACGGTCGCACCAGCGTAGACGCAGCCGAGCGCGGCGGCAGTATTGCCGTCGATCATAATGTGGCCGGCGGTCTTATCGAGACGGCTAAGGCGCATGGACAGCGGGCAATTAAATTGCTCGCGAGCATAGTTATAACCGATTTGAATTGCTGTCAGGTTCGAATCGATTAGTGCCTGTTTATTGGAAAATGTTTCCTCGAGTAACTGTTTTAACGTGTCCAGATCTATCTCAAGCAGGGCGGCCAAGGCGCCAACGTAGGTGACGTTGCGCATCAGGATGCGAGTACGCGCACCGGTAAAGGCATTATTGGCCAGTTCTGAGAGGGGAATAGGTAGTACGGTGACATCCGTCCTGGTATGCAGTTCTTCACGTCGCCGGGTCGAATCGTAGATAAAGACCCCGCCGGACTGGACGCTGACCAGGTCGTCGTTATAGGTCTGCGCGTTCATGGCGACCATGATGTCAATGTGGCCCGAACGGGATAAATAAGCATCTTTAGTGACACGAATTTCGTACCACGTTGGTAGCCCTTGAATGTTTGAGGGAAAATAGTTTTTTCCGACGACGGGAATACCCATGCGAAAAATGGCCTTCATGAGTAAGCTATTGGCGCTGGCTGAGCCAGTGCCGTTCACCGTGGCAATTCGAATAACGAAATCGTTTACGCGGTCTTGTGTTGCCATGTTGTTGTTTCTTCGTCAGCTGCGTAGGGGATCAATAGTGTGGACTTGCGCATGTCCCAAGCACCGGTTGGGCACCGTTCCGCGCAAAGAGAACAGTGCACACAGATGTTCTCATCTTTGACCATCACCCGGCCAGTTTGTGGCAGTGTGGCAGAAACATACAGCGGTTGGTCGGGGTTTTGAGCCGGCACAGTGAGCGCTAGTCGCAAGGTCGGTTCATCGGTGTTCTCAGTAATGGTTAAGCAACGGACTGGACAGACATCAATACAGGCGTCGCACTCAATACAAAGGTCAGTAGTGAAGATCGTTTGAATGTCACAGTTCAGACAGCGTTCCACTTCGATTGTTGTTTGTTCAGCAGAAAAGCCCAACTCAACTTCAATATTCAGTTGATTGAATCGTTCCTTAAGATCGACGTGGCGCATCTGGCGACGGTTGGCTCCCTCGTAGTCATTGCTGAAAGACCACTCATGAATGCTCATTTTGGTGCTGACGAGATTCATACCAAAGGGCAGACGATCATCGATGGCTTCATTTAGGCAGTGCTTGTGGATCGAAATTGCTGCCTGATGGCCATGTTCCACCGCCCAGATAATATTTTCAGGTCCGAATGCCGCGTCACCACCAAAGAAAACGCCAGCGCGTGTTGACTGGTAGGTCGCTCGGTCGACTACTGGCTGATCCCATTGATCGAAATCGAGGCCGATATCTCGTTCGATCCATGGAAAGGCAGTTTCCTGACCGATTGCTAGGATCACGTCATCACAAGGAAAAAATTTCTCGCCGATCAGTTCCTGCTGGAGTTTTCCCTCATCGTCAACATGGTACTCAAACACGTCGAACTGCATACCGACCAGTTGGCCATCATTAATAACGAACTCACGGGGTGAATGATTGACCACGATCTCAACTTGTTCTTCCTCGGCATCGTCAAGTTCCCATTCGGACGCCTTGAAATAACCGCGAGGCTTTCTTGCCATGACCTTGACCTGTTTGCCGCCCAGTCGGAGCGAGGTACGACAGCAATCCATCGCCGTGTTCCCGACCCCAATGATGAGTACTTGCTCACCAATTTTCTTTGTGTGCTCGAAGGCGACCGATTCCAGCCAGTCGATACCGATATGAATGCGGTCGCTCTCGTAGCGTCCGGGGATTTCGAGATTTTTTCCTCGCGGCGCCCCAGTCCCAATAAAAACAGCGTCGTAGCTTTCTTCCAATAGCGTTGCCAGGCTGTCGACACGCTGATTCAGTCTGAGATCAACCCCCATATCAATAATCGTATTGAGTTCGTTATCAAGCACGGTTTCAGGCAAACGAAATGCGGGTATGTTGGTTCGCATCAGGCCACCGGTGCGGTCAAGTCGTTCGTAGACAACGACCTCGTAGCCAAGCGGTAGCAGGTCGTTTGCTACGGTGAGTGAGGCGCAACCTGCCCCAATGCAGGCGATTCGTTTGCCGTTCTTTTCGAGCGGAATGGGTGGCAAGAGGGGTCGAACGTCATCGCTGAGATCGGCGGTGACCCGTTTCAGGCGACAGATCGCAACCGGTTTGTCTTCCACTCGCCGGCGCCGGCAGGCCGGCTCGCACGGACGGTCGCAGACGCGCCCGAGTATCGAAGGAAAGACATTAGAGGCTCGGTTCAGGAGGTAGGCGTCCGTATAGCGGCTTTGTGCGATCATACGGATGTATTCCGGGACATTCGTGTGCGCCGGGCAAGCCCACTGGCAGTCTACAACCCGATGGTAAAAGTTTGGGTCTAACGTATCGGTGGGTTGCATTGGTTATGCAGCGGTATCGGTGTGTTCTTAAAAGATCGATGATCAGATGTTCAACAACAGTCTGGCCGGGTCTTCAAGGGTTTCTTTGACGCTTACCAGAAATCCCACTGCATCGCGGCCATCAACCAGGCGGTGATCATAGGACAATGCCAGGTACATCATCGGTCGAATGACGACTTCACCGTCCATGGCAATGGGGCGTTGCTGTATTTTGTGCATGCCAAGGATGCCGCTTTGTGGGGGATTGAGAATCGGTGTGGACAAAAGCGAGCCGAATACGCCGCCGTTGGTAATGGTAAATGTTCCACCAGTCAGTTCTTCTATCGCAAGAGTCCCGTTCTTAGCTTTATCGCCGAATTCGGCAATCTCTTGTTCTATCTCAGAAAAGCGCTTGGCATTGGCATTCCGCAACACGGGTACGACCAGACCGCGGGGCGAGGATACCGCAATTCCGATGTCAAAGTGATCCTGGTAGAGCACGTCAGTGCCGTCGATCTGGGCGTTGACTAATGGGAAAGCTTGTAGTGCTTCGACACACGCACGGACAAAAAATGACATATAACCCAGACGCACGGTGTAACGCGCCTCAAAGGCCTCGCTGTAGCGTTTCCGTAATGCCATGACCTCAGATAGGTCAACCTCATTAAAGGTCGACAGGATAGCAGCACTGTGTTGTGCATCTAGCAAGCGATTGGCGATGGTTTGCCGTAGTCGGCTCATGGGTTTACGTCGGATATTACGTTCGCCAAGGGATTGGGTACTCACGGTCGAAGTCGCTTGGGCAGTGGGTGCCGCGGTCGGGACAGTTGGGGCGGTTGGCTGGGGTGATTCCAAGCTTTTCGATGGTTCGGGGGCCGGCGCTGTCTGGAGTGGTGTTGTCTCGGCTGCGGGTTCCGGAGTTGGATTTTCAGTTGCTATCTGACCGGCTTCAAACAAACCCAAAATTTCTTCGCTGGTCACAACAGTCCCGGTTGGGCAACGAATTTCGACCAGTTTGCCATCGGCCGGTGCGGGAACCTCAAGAACGACCTTGTCAGTTTCCAGTTCAACGATGATGTCATCGCGGTGGAGTGGCTGATCGATGTCAACGCGCCAATCGAGCACAGTCGCTTCAGCGACAGATTCTGGCAGGACGGGGACTCGAAGCTCGTGGGTCATGGGCTTAGTTGCTGGGATTATGCTGTGGGGTTGTTGCCTGGCTCGGGTCAGTGCCAAGGGCCTGCTTGACCAACGTATCTTGTTGTTCAACATGTAAGCGGTAAAAGCCGACTGCCGGCGCCGCAGCCGATTCTCTGCCAGCATAAACCAGCATCTGGTCTGCACCCAGACAGTTTTGCAAATGATGCCGTATCTGGTACCAGCTGCCCTGATTCCTCGGTTCTTCCTGGCACCAAACCACTGTGTGAGCGTTAGCGTAGTTTGACAACATATCGCGAAGTTGTGCCAATGGAAATGGGTGTAGTTGTTCGATACGCAAAAGGGCAGTTGTTTTGGAAGGTAGTGTTTGTTGTGCTTTGAAAAGGTCGAAATAGACTTTGCCCGAGGATAGCACTACTCGCTCGACGTTCACTGGGTCGAGACTTTGTTGATCGTTGATGACGGCCTGAAACTCACCGCTAGTCAGGTCGGATAGTGAACTGACAGATAGTTTATGTCGTAGCAGGCTTTTCGGGGTCATTAATATCAGCGGTCGCCGCAGTGGTCTGATCATCTGGCGACGAAGGACGTGGAAAAATTGCGCAGGTGTTGTTGGTACACAGACCTGGATATTCTGTTCAGCACACAGCTGGAGATAGCGTTCTAATCGAGCAGATGAGTGCTCGGGCCCCTGGCCTTCGTAGCCGTGAGGCAGAAACAAGGTCAGGCCGCACAAACGGCCCCATTTCGATTCGCCGCTGCTGATGAACTGGTCAATGACCACCTGCGCTCCGTTGGCAAAGTCGCCGAACTGGGCTTCCCAAATAACCAGTGCGCGGGGCTCAGTGGTGGCATAGCCATATTCAAACGCCAGCACTGCCTCTTCCGACAGTAGGGAGTTGATGACGAGGAACTGGTTTGGGTCAGTGCCAATGGAACGCAATGGAACCAGTGATTCGCGTGCGTTCACGTTTTTTATGACCGCGTGGCGATGAGAAAACGTTCCACGTCCAGAATCCTGTCCAGACAGGCGCACAGAGTATCCGTCTTCAATGAGACTGGCATAGGCAATGGTCTCGGCAAAACCCCAATCGATGGGCTGTGTGCCTGTCGCCATGCCATCGCGATCGTGAAACAGCTTCGCGATCCTCGGATGGATGGTGAACCCGGGAGGTGTTTCTTGTAGTTGTGCATTGAGACGCTCAATACGCGCGTTGGAAACGCGGGTGTCGCTCGCGTCCGTCCAGTGACTGTTGAGATAGGGACTCCAATCAACACCGTCTAATGGACCGCTGCCTGTTCTGACATGGGTTGCTACGATTTTTCCGGCATCTAGTGCAGCGCGGTAATCCAGCAACATTTGTTCACTCTGAGTGCCGTCAATGATGTCATCCACCGTGAGGCGCTCTGCATACTGTTCTCGCACGGTAGCCAGTTTATCGATGCGGGCATACATCGTGGGTTGCGTTACGCTGGGTTCGTCGGCTTCGTTGTGACCGAGACGCCGGTAGCCAATCAGATCGATGACCACATCTTTATCAAAAGTCGTGCGAAAGTCATAGGCTAATCGAACTGCAAACAGCACCGCATCAGGATCATCACCGTTAATGTGAAGAATGGGCGCTTGCACCATTTTGGCGACTTCCGTGCAATAAAGTGTCGATCGGGCATCCAGCGGATTGCTGGTGGTGAACCCAATCTGGTTATTGACAATAATGTGAATTGAGCCACCGGTTGAAAAGCCTCGGGTACTCGACATATTAAGGGTTTCCATGACGACGCCCTGTCCAGCAAAAGCGGCGTCGCCGTGAATCAGAACAGGTATCACACGTTGCTTGCCCTCGTCTCGACGGCGATCCATCGTTTCGATACTGGCGGCAATATAGCGTTCTTGGCGTGCTCGGACTGATCCTTCGACCACTGGACCGATAATCTCGAGGTGGGATGGATTAAACGCGAGTGCCAGGTGGACGCCCCCCCCAGGGGTCGCTACGTCCGACGAAAACCCCTGGTGGTACTTTACGTCACCTGTGTCCGTGTTGCCGCTGGCGCTGGTATAGCGGCCCTCAAACTCATCAAATAATTCTGCAGGAGATTTCCCGAGAATGTTAGCGAGAACATTGAGTCGGCCACGGTGTGACATTCCGATGACGACTTCACGCACGCCGTTGGCACCGGCACGTTGAATGAGTTCTGATAACAAAGGTATCAGTGTTTCTCCGCCTTCTAACGAGAAGCGTTTTTGACCGACGTAACGAGAGTGCAGATAACGCTCAAGTCCCTCGGCAGCTGATAGTTGTCTCAGTATTTCGCAACGTACCTCGGCACTCTCCAGGGGGCGCACAGGCATCGTTTCAAGACGTGCCTGTAGCCATCGTTTCTCCTCCATCCGCGAAATGTGCATGTACTCGATGCCGATGGGTCCGCAGTAAACTGTGTCGCAAAAATCAATAATGTCGCGAAGGGTCATCTTCTGACGTACGGACAGAGAGCCGGTGTCAAAGAGTGTATCGAGGTCTTCGCCGGAGAGGCCTTGAAAACCAAGATCGAAGTCGTCGGGTGGGTTAGTGATTTCCAGTTGCAGCGGATCATTCCGCGCAATCAGATGTCCGCGGCTGCGATAAGCATTGATTAAGCGGAGCACGGCCGATTGTTTTCGTGCCTCTGCAGTACCCCATTGTTCATCGTGATACGTATAGCCGTTGGCGCTTGGCAAACCGTCACGATTTGTTGTGATCGATTCGGATCTCAGAGTGTCGAACGATTGGCGCCAATCAGCGGCGACAGCCTGTGGGTCGTTTTCGTAGCTCTCGTATAAAGAGTCAAGATAGGCCGCATTGGTGCCGGTGAGATAGCTCTGATACGGCGGCCAACGGCCTCTATCATCGGTGCGCATTGGCCAAACTTGTCCGTGGCTGCGGGAGGGTCAGAACAGAATCGGTGATGGTGCTGAGAGTATAAGGAAAATCTCCGTCTTACCCAACAGCCAAGAGGGCACTGGTATCCCGCAGTCAGCTTCGGCCAGTGTGTCCAAATCCGCCACTATCGCGGTCGCTGACGTCGAAGGAGTCAACAAGCTCAAACTTAGCCTGAGTAACGGGCACGAAGACCATCTGCGCAATACGATCTCCTGGCTCGATGACAAAGAGCTGATCGCTGCGATTCCAGCACGACACCATGACCTCTCCTTGATAATCGCTGTCAATTAGACCGACGAGATTCCCAAGCACAATACCGTGTTTGTGGCCAAGGCCTGATCGCGGCAGCAGAATCGCGGCCAGGCTGGGGTCGGCAATATGCACAGCCAATCCGGTAGGTATTAGGCAGCACTGGCCAGGTTCAATGGTTAACGCTTCCTTCAGGCAGGCTCTTAGGTCAAGGCCTGCTGACCCGCGGGTAGCATAAGCGGGTAGCCCGAATTCACCCTGCAGGCGTGCGTCAAGTATCTTGAGTTGAATGCTTTGCACGATAGTGTCGGGTAATTTCGATGATGAGTTTTTGTGCCAATGCGCTCTTTGTGTCTCGACCGAGATCCAGATCGCTCTTTGCGTCAATGAGCAGCAGATGATTATGGTCGCTGCCGAACGGGTTGTTGTCACGGGTGACTGAATTGGCCACGATCAGGTCCAGTCCCTTGGCTAACAATTTTTCCCGTGCGTTGTCTCGGGTCGCTTCCGTCTCAGCCGCAAAGCCGACTGTAAAGGGGCCATCAGTTTTGGCGGCGACGTTGGCTAGGATATCTGGATTGCGGACAAGATCAAGACGTATCGTTTCCTCGCGTTTTTTCAATTTCTTGCGACTGGTTTCCGCCGGCCGGTAGTCGCTGACCGCCGCAACACCGATAAAGATATCGGCAGTAGCGATTTGTGACTCTACTTTCGCCAACATTTCATTGGCAGTTTTCACTGAGTGAATGGTGGCGCCCGGGGGCGGTAGTTCGGAACTGGGTCCAGACACCAGAATGACATCGGCCCCCGCGTCAATCGCCGCGCTCGCTACGGCATAACCCATCTTGCCAGAACTATGATTGGTCAGGGCGCGAACGGGGTCTAATGGCTCCCAAGTCGGTCCGGCTGTGATGACGACTCTGACACCATGGAGAACCCCGGTTGATGGAGTCTCATTCAGGCATGAGACGATGTCGGTGGGTGCGATCATGCGACCTTCACCCGTTTCCCCACACGCTTGTAGGCCACTGTCGGGTCCAAGGATGTGGACGTTGCGGTGACTCAGAACGTCAATGTTAGCGCGGGTAGCAGGATGGTCCCACATGACTCGATTCATGGCCGGTGCTACGCTTAGGGGCGCTTCGGTTGCGAGGCACAAGGTAGTCAGTAGGTCATTGGCCAGTCCTGCCGCAAGACGTGCGATGAAGTCTGCGGTCGCCGGCGCAATGATGACCTGGTCCGCCCAGCGGGCAAGTTCTATATGACCCATACCGGCCTCGGCCTGGGAATCCAGCAGTGCGTCACGAACCGGGTGACCACTCACCGCCTGTAGGGTGAGTGGTGTAATAAACTCCCGAGCTGCCCGGGTCATGACGACCCGCACGATAGCATGCTGATCGACCAGTCGCCGAACCAGTTCGGCGCTCTTGTATGCTGCAATCCCGCCAGTGACTCCAACGAGAACGTGTTTGCCCGCTAGCGAAGACATAGATCGAAGTGTAACGGTTACACGCCAAAGGTTGAAATAGCTTGTTTCCTGGCTTGGGATATTTTGCAAAAACGTCGAGATCTGGTATAAAGCGTGCCCCCGAGAGCGCTATTTCCAATCGGATCGTAACAATGTCGAAAATCTGCCAAATCACTGGCAAGACCACTATGTTTGGGAACAATGTCTCCCATGCGAATAATCGGACGAAGAGGACATTTAAGCCTAACGTCCACAATCGGCGATTTTGGGTGGAAACCGAAAATCGGTGGATTCGCTTGACCGTCTCACGGCAAGGATTGAGAACCATCGATAAGAAAGGTATTGATGCTGTTCTCAAAGACATCCGCGGTCGTGGAGTCAAGGTTTGAATCAGCAGGAGACACCCTTATGCGCGACAAGATAAAACTCGTTTCAAGTGCTGGAACCGGGCACTACTACACCACGAGTAAGAATAAACGGACTACGCCGGATAAGATTGAAATGAAAAAATTTGACCCGGTTGTGCGCAAGCACGTGATCTATAAGGAAGCTAAGATCAGGTAGGTTGGTTGTTGCCTTTGCGCATCGAGTTTGGTTATACCCCTACTAGGCGATAGGTGCGCAATCTTTCAGAGAATCCTTCCAGAGCCTGGATTCCTGAGTGTTCTGCTGCGCGACACCAATTTTCCAGTTGATGCACAAGCACGTCGCTGGAGTCCGTTGGTCGCGTCCAAATTTGTTGAAGTTGTTGTTTCATTTGATAAACGATTTGTAGTTTCGGCGATAGGGACAGGGCTTTTTGTAGTTGGTTGTCCGCGCGCGGGTTAAGGCCAAGAGTTTCGGTACGCATCAGATGGCCGGCCTGCCGCATCAGTTGTCGCCTTTCTCGATGAAACATGCGTAACCGTTCTTCATGCACGACATTGGAAACAACGCGCTGTGCATATTCCGCTAGGATCTCAAAGCGATTTACAAGAAATGCCTGCAATGTTGCATTGTCGCATTGGCGCGTAGCAAGACGCTTTTCCATGATGGGTTGAATACGGTGAATCTTCGTCATGCGCAGTTGATTCAATAGTTTGATGTAAATCCAACCCAGATCGATTTCAAACCAGCGGGTGGAAAACCGGGCGGACTGTGGGAAAGCATGATGATTGTTATGTAATTCCTCGCCACCGACCAGCAGGCCCCAGGGCACAATATTGCGGCTCGCATCCGTGACCTCGTAGTTTCTATAGCCGAAATAATGACCGAGTCCATTAATCACTCCGGCTGCCCAGAACGGTATCCAGATCAATTGCATAGCGTAAATGATCGCGCCGGCGAGAGGTCCAAAAACGATTAGGTCAATCGCTAACATCAATGCGAGACCGAAATTTGGAAAACGCCTATAGAGGCCGCGTTCAATGCGGTCATTCGGTGCGTCGAAACCATACTTGCGCAGTGTTTTGGAATTTCGAGCGGCACGTTGATATAGGAGTAGTCCGCCAAAAAGAACGGAGAGAATGCCAACTTGTTGCGGACTGTGAGGATCGTCACAACTTTCGACTCTGGCATGATGCTTGCGGTGTACGGCAATCCATTCCTGGGTAATGATGCCGGTTGTTAACCAGAGCCAAGCCCGAAATGAATGACTCAACGCGGGGTGCATTGAAAGAGCGCGATGAGCTTTGTGTCGATGCAGGTATAGCGTGACAGAAATGATCGAAAGGTGGGTCAGTAGGAAAGCGGCCAGTGTGTTCCCCCACCAGGGGAGGTGCAGCATATTTGTTTAGTCCACGGGGGTTGGGAGAGCGATCACGGGGTTCAACGAGCCCGGAATGTGATGCGCCCCTTGCTTAGATCATAGGGCGTGAGTTGTACGGTGACGCGATCGCCTCGTAGGATACGAATATAGTGTTTGCGCATTTTCCCCGAGATATGGGCGGTGACGACATGGCCGTTGTCTAATTCGACCCGAAACTGTGTGTTGGGCAGGTTCTCAAGAACCGTGCCTTCCATCTCAATATGTTCTTCTTTTGCCACTGCGGTTTGCGCTTCCTCATTTAACTGCGAATATAGGTAAAGTATAACGAACCGGGAGGGGATCATCTAGCGGTGGCTCACCCGCATCATGCTGGGTAGCCGTCGTCACTGTTCTAATGCATATGATCGATTGCACGAGCAGGTTTGGAAGCGGAAACGCGGTGAGGGGGTCAGGGAGGCTTTACCAGGCCGGTGGAAACGTTACCCGCACGGCAAGCCCTGGCCTGTTGTCTGAAAGCGAAATCGTTGCGCTGTGTACGTTGGTTACGGCCCGCACCAGGCTCAGACCGAGTCCGTTGCCCGGAGTCGAGCGGCTTTGATCCAGTCGATGGAAGCGCTGAAAGACTCTTTCGTGTTGGGGTTCCGGAATGCCCGGGCCTTGATCGCTAATTTCAAAAAATGGTTTTGGCCCCAGGTCGGTGTCTAGAACGACGTGGCTTTCCAAGGGGGCATACTTAATTGCGTTGTCGATCAGATTGCTGAATGCTTGAAACAACATGTCCCGGTCACCGGCAATCATGACGGCTTGGTTAGTGGGGCAAGACAGAGTCAGATTCTTCTCTGCCGCTAGAGGTTCGTACAGATCTATCAGGTCGCGGGCCAAAATAGCGAGGTCAACGTGTTCAGTCGGTTGGATATGCGGAGTGGCCTCGATTCGCGCAATCCGAAGCACCACATTGAACATGGTCAACAGTTGGTCGGATTCGCGTAGAGCGACGTCAAGATCGTGACGGGTGGCAAGATCTTCCTGACTTGACTGAACAAGCGATTCCAGGCGTGCCCGTAGGCGGGCCAGGGGGGTTTTCATGTCATGGGCGATATTGTCGGATACCCTGTGAATATCGTCGAGAAGTGTTTCTATTTTGTCGAGCATTCGGTTGAGATTCCGCGCCAGTTGATCAAATTCATCATTGTCGCCACTCAACAGTACCCGCTGACTAAGATCCCCATCCATAATGTGTTGGCTTGTATCATTAATGACATCCAGGCGGCGTAACATTCGGCCACTCATGACAATCCCTCCGGCAATACCAAGAACCAACGTCAAAACAAGACCCCAGGAGAGTGACTGGATGATGCGAGTTTTCGCGACCTGCAGAGTTTCGGTATCACGACCGACAAGCAGATGGAAGCCACCCCGCAACAGAAAGGGTCTAGCGCGGGCCATATGTAGCTCGTCGCCTGCAGTCCCCGCGTCTTCTAGTGTGAAATCGATCCAGCCACCGTTCTCGTTTCCTTTCGGCCAACCGCTGATGTTCCCGACAAGCGGTTGATACGCTGGATTGGTCAGAAGAAAGATGGTGGTGCCGGTGGGATGCTGGCGCTGAACGCGTTCCACGATGAGTTGTCTAAGTGCACGGATACCGCCTTTTTCATAGTGCTCGGCAAGTGCCTGAATCTCTGTTTCGATGGCGGCGTCGGTCTGTGTCGCCATGTAAGTTGCAGTTGACCAATAGATAAACCCGAATATCACGATGACAGATAAGGAAAATAGACCTACGTACCAAATGACAAGTTTGAACGTGGTGCTGGGGAAGAATCTAGCGATGTTCACTGATCACGTATCCCGCGCCTCTAACAGTGTGTAGCAAGGGTGAATCAAAGTCTCGATCGATTTTTGATCGAAGTCGGGATATGTGAACGTCGATCACGTTAGTTTGGGGGTCAAAATGGTAGTCCCATACGGTTTCAAGTAGCATGGTTCGAGTCACTACCTGGTCAGCGTGCTGTACCAAGTAGAGCAGTAGTCGGTACTCGCGGGGTTGTAGTGAGATCAACTGATTTGCCCGTCGCACTTCGCGAGACAGTAGATCAACAGTCAGATCTCCCACCTGGAGTTTTGTTGTTATCGGTCCCTGTTGGGTGCGTCGCTGCAGCGCTTCGACTCTAGCAAGCAATTCACTAAAGGCAAACGGTTTGGCGAGGTAGTCATCCCCCCCGGCTTTTAATCCAGCGACTCGATCATCGGTGTCACCCAGTGCGCTAAGAATAAGGATGGGCAGTCGTTGATTTTTCTCTCGCAGGGCTTTGATCAGTGAAATGCCATCGCGGCCAGGCAGCATCCGGTCAACGATGATGACGTCGTAATGCTCTGTGAGTGCTAGGCCAAGGCCATCGTTGCCATTGTCCGTGTGATCCACGACGTGCATCGACTCAGCCAGGCCGCGCCGCACATGTTGTGCTGTATCCGGGTCATCTTCAATCAATAATATTCGCATCGAGGCAGTCAATAAATCCTACGCAGGCAATGTCCGAAATTCTAACCAGTTGGCGAGGAACCGAGTAGTGCTCGGTCCTCGGCAACATTATTTTCAGGCAAGGTTAAACGGGACAAAGCGAGTAGCGTGTTGCCGGAGAATTAGAAAGACCATGGCGCGCTGGCCGGTGTCCCGCGCACGCGCGATTTGAGTGATGACATCGGCAGGTGTGATGACGACGGTTCTGCCGATCCGTACGATCACATCACCGGCCTGGAGTCCCTTGCGCTCTCCGGGACTGTTCGTTGCGACATGCTGGATCAAGACTCCTTTGGTGCTGGCGTCTATTTGATGCTGACGCCGGGCGTCGTCGTCTATGCTCGTAAGCTCGATTCCCCATCGTTCCAGCTTTTCGGTTAATGCCGGCACACTGGAGGCCACGTTCATATCGGCCGGCATTAAGGTCACAGTTGCCGTTAAACGGAGGTTTTGGGTTTCGCGCCAGACCACTAGATCTACTTCAGTGCCCGGTGGAGTTCGAACAACCTGATGTTGCAATTGTCGTGGGCGGTGAGTCGCTATGTCATTGAAACTCATTATGATATCTCCAATCTCAATCCCCGCGCGGGCGGCCGGGCCGTTGGGATTAACGGCGGATACCAGGACACCACTGGTCTCATTATGGTTAAAGCTTTCCGCGATGGCAGGTGTGACAGACTGAATCTGAATGCCAAGCCATGCACGGCGCATCTCTCCGTGTGACTCGAGGTGCGCGACGATGTCG
>Ga0187827_10002535_pt1 | contig 24788 bp, 25 predicted proteins | sample ETNtaG_39_FD_167969 | JGI IMG/M metagenome (GOLD analysis project Ga0187827, IMG submission 167969) | Marine microbial and viral communities from oxygen minimum zone, Eastern Pacific Ocean - ETNP2014_SV_150_PacBio MetaG (Illumina Assembly) | ecosystem: Environmental > Aquatic > Marine > Hypoxic... | reverse complement strand
TTACGGTGCGGTTTGTTTATATATAAGTGATAATCTAGTTATATATAATTTCAAAAACATATTTAAAATCAATAATGTGATGAAAAAAGCAATCAGTTTTTATATTCTTATAATTTGTGTCGTGTCAGCAATAATAGCTGTATCAACTTCCATTACGGTGCAAGGAGCAGAAGTTCCTCAAATTACTTCGCTGATATTTTACGGAGGAGTTGAAATATCCAACGGAGACTCTGCCGATGGGTACAAGCTTACGGCGAAAATAGGAGACTATGAAACGCAGCCTGTTATTGTTGGTGCTGATGGTCCTAGTGATAGATACTATGGACTTCTTGTTAACCCTCCGCAAGGCACGCACGTAGGTGACACAATTGAATTTTGGCTTGAGGGTCAAATAGTTGCGGGCGAAACTGAAGTGTTCCTATATGAGAATCCTGATGGGTCGTATGATACTAATTGGGCACTTCCGCAACAAAGAGAATTCGACTTGTCTTTTTCGAATAAACCTGTAGCTACAGCCACTCCTACAGCTACTCCAACACTTACGCCTACTCCAACGGCAACCCCCGTTATTTTGAAACCGTCGTTCTACGAAGGGCGTGCTATAGCCCAATCTCAACCCGTTAATGATGGAATAGAAATTTACGCTAAAGTAGGTGATTATGTTTCCGACCCGGCAATTGTTCTGGACGGAAACTACTTTCTTACTGTGGACCCCGTAGATGAAAAATATTTTGAACTTAAAGTGGAATTCTACATTGCCAACATAAAAGCAATTCAATCGGAGCCTTTTGCGTCCGATATTTACAGATCTGATTTTTTGTTAGTATTTCCCAGTGTCCCAGCATCAACTCCTGTCCCTACTAACACGCCAACACCTTCGCCAGTTCCTACTGTAGCCCCAACGGCTACGCTGGTACCTACGAAAGTTCCACCGACATCTACTCCAACTGCTGAGCCTGATAGGACTCCCACTCCGACGGTAATCCCCACGATGACCGTGACACCAACAACAACCCCTACACCTGTTGTAGATTTGGCGGCAACTATAGTAGCTCAAAATAAAAAAATGGCTGACATGGAAGAAACGGGTGGATTTTGTAGTGCCAATAGTGATGGTACAGCGAGTCTCGGTATGATTGGCTTGTTGTTTATCCCGTTGCTGTTAATCGGTCGTAATAAAATGGGTTATTGGTTGAGGAAGAATTCGTAAGATATAGTGGAAGTGAAGGGGATGCGTTAATTGGGCCGTCGGACAGTGTTAGTTACTTTTATCCAGTAAAATTATTTGCCTAGACTCTGGTAGATTACTGCGAGTAAAGGTTATTTTCCCCGTACTGGCATTTTCTTGTGAACCTAATTCTGAAGCTAGGTTCTCTAAAATGTTCTGGTTATTACCCGATTCCTGATATTTCGATAAAATTATAACTTTTGGTTCTATTTCTCTTATGATAAATAGGATATTGTCACTATCAATTAATTGTTCACTAGGTGAAATAATTAATATGTCGACCGTACCAATTTCTTTTATGGTTAAGTCATCAAATGTTGAAGAAGGCCAACCAAAAAAAGCTGTCTGTAATCCGTCAGTATCTACGTTAAAAAATGTATTAATAGATTTAGTTGACGAATCTAATGTTTTTCCGGCTGTAGGTATACCCTTAACACTAACGCCACCTGCTTCATATTCTCCTGGACCCGTCAATATACTGTAATCGTCGGGTTGGATGATTTTTCCAGATTCATTACTGTATAGGCATATAAGATTGTGAGCCTTCACGTTTTCATCGATGATCTGTTTTGAAGGTTCAGTTAAAAGAGTAGATTTTTTTGATTCTATTATGAACGTTGAATCGCCCAGCCATCTGATATCCATTATTCCCCCTTAAATACCCTAGCCTGCTTGTTTATATGGTTACTATTTTACTTTATCAATTCCCGTAAAAATATGAACTGTTGACTGTGTTAATATGGGGACAATTATTGTACTTGTAATAAAAAAAGTGTTTTTGATTTAATCGTAATTGAGAACTAAAGGACGATTTATAAAAATATCTATGATTGTAATAATGTCACCTTGCAATATTAATATAGATGTTGATCGTGTTATTGAAAATAAATATATTAGAGCAACTAAAGATGTATACGTTATTCAGTACTTTAATATTTAACCCTAAAATTTAATATAATAATAAGCAGATATTTAAATTTGACAGTATTTTGGATAACTAAACTTAAACGAACTAAATGACTACGGAAAAAAGAGATTACTACGACATATTGGGCCTCGATCGTAATTCGACGCAGGAAGATATAAAAAAAGCTTTTCGTAAGCATGCATTAAAATATCATCCCGACAGGAACAAAGAAAAAGATGCCCCAGAAAAATTTAAGGAAATTAATGAGGCATATCAGGTATTAAGTGATCCCGAAAAAAGGTCAATATACGACCAATATGGTCACGCGGGAATCAGCAGTAATTTTGAAGGTTTTGAAGGTTTTGGGGGTTTCGGAGATATTTTTGATGCCTTTTTTGGTGGATCATCTTCTGATAGTAGATCATCAAAAGGTAGAGACCTTGAATTTGTTGTTAGTATTTCATTTGAGGAAGCTGCATTTGGAACCGAAAAAGAATTGGATATAAAGCGTAGAGAGAAATGTTCAGTTTGCAAAGGGGCAAGAGCAGAACCGGGCACCGAAATAACATCCTGCACAAGTTGTTCTGGTACAGGTCAGGTAACACGAGCTCAGAGAACAGTTTTTGGGCAGTTTCAGCAAATTACTACCTGTTCAACATGCAACGGAATTGGGCGGACTGTTGCATCGCCTTGTAAACACTGTGTAGGGAAAGGAACAGAATCTGTAAATAGACGAATAAAAATTCCTATACCCGCTGGTATCGACAATGGTTCTAGGATTCGTATGGAGTCGGAAGGCGAACCTGGATCAAATGGAGGATCCATAGGAGATTTGTACCTCTTGATTAAAGTTCTAAAACACCAATTTTTTGAACGTGAACGCAATGATGTTTTAATTAGTCTGGATGTCAATATTGTTACCGCAGCTTTAGGAGGTACAGTGATCGTGCCTACTTTAGATGGCGAATATGATCTTGAAATCCCGCAGGGTTCTCAATCTGGGAGAATGATAAGATTGAAATCTTATGGCGTACCTTACTTGGGAAGAAAAGGAAAAAGGGGGGACCAGATTATCACTTTATATATTATGACGCCTACAAAGTTGAATATGGAACAAAAGAAAATCCTTAAAGATTTTGGTGATGAATTAGGAATTGAGGGAGTCAACGATATTGATAATGACATTATTGACCGTATGAAGGGGGCTTTTAAGGGTCGCTGATTGGCTTTTATTTGCGAATGAAAAATCACTGGATCGAGATTTCTGTCGATACCCCCCGTGAATATGTGGAGCCCGTGTACCATCTTTTTTATAAGTATAGTGGGGGAAAAGTCGCGATTTTGGAATCAGGCGGATTTAATCCTGATGAAAAAGATGAAGTACCGGTGGTTAGTCATGTAAAAGTTATGGCTTGGTTGTTGGTAGGAAATTCAACAGAAAATGAAATCGGTTTAATAGAGATAGGTATTAGATTGATTGGGCACTTGTGTGATATAGGTCATATGAAACAACGAAATGTGTCTAACGAAGATTGGATGCACCAAGAATTTCCACCAATTAAGATTGGCAACCGACTTCTAATTACCTCTTCTAATATGAATGAGAGAGAATCCGATAGGGTGATAATTCCTCTAACACCTGGATTGGCGTTCGGAACTGGCTATCATCCGACTACTCGAATGTGTTTAGAAGCTATTGAAGCCGAAATAAAATCTTTTGATAAGATTTTGGATGTCGGTTGTGGTTCAGGAATATTATCAATAGCAGCCTTGATGTTGGGAGCATCACATGTTACTTGTTTAGATGTGGATGAAGATTCGGTCAAATCAACACGTAATAATATGGAGTATGCGGGGATCTCTGGAAAATTTGAAATTATTAAAGGTACATTACCTAATAAAAACGTACCAATTGGTAAATACAATATTACTGTAGCTAATATTTCTGCGAGTGTTGTGATGTCAATGGCTAGGATACTTATTGAGACAATAACTGATAAAGGGGTACTTTTTGTTTCAGGTATACTCGATGAAAAATTTGAAGATGTTATTGTTTCGTTCGAAAAATATGGGAAAGTAGCCGATTCTAAACGAATTGACGATTGGAATCTACTAACAATAGTTCATTCATGAAAATGCAAAGATTCTATACCGTTAATCAACTGTGCGAAAAAAAGAAGGTCCACTTTTCCACTGAACAGTCCAGACAAATATCGCGAGTATTAAGGATGGATAAAGGCCAAGAATTGTTATTGTTTAATGGTGATGGTACTGAATGGATCGCGGAAATTATTGACATTAGTTATACGTCCGTATCGGCAATGGTAAAGAAGTTTAATAGGGAACAAATTCGCGGTCCAGATTTTTGTTTAGCAATAGGATTATGCAATATTGAACGTTTTGAAATAGCCATCGAAAAATGTACAGAACTAGGTGCTAATAAATTCATACCTATGATTACAGAAAGAGTTCAGGGTTCATCAAAATTATCACTTTCTGAAAGAAGAATTAATCGATGGAGGAAAATAGCTATAGAAGCTTCCGAACAATCTGGTCGTTTAACCATTCCGGTTATATCAGAACTAAAAAAAGTCATTGATCTTGTTGGGTCGTGTTCAGATTGGGAGCAATTTTTTATGGATGAGTCCCAGAATTTTAATGGATTGGATGAATTTGGTGGAGATTTCACCTACCCTTTAATCGTTTATATAGGACCTCCCGGTGGATTTACTACACATGAGCTACAATTTTTTTTAAATAACGGTGTAAAAGAACTTTCGTTGGGTCCCAGAACTCTTAGGACAGAAACAGCCGCAATCTCAGTTTCAACACTATTAAATCAGGCTTTTAAGTAAAAGAATTTACAATTCTTCTCGGAGATTTCTGGCCATTAGATCCATTACTAGTTGGTTAGGTGGGAAATCTTCATATAAAACTTTGTATATGGAACTAATAATTGGCAATTCCAATTTGTTTTTTTGCATTATGCTGTAAGCGGAGGTCGTAGTATTTAAACCTTCGACAGTTCCTGAAATGTCTTCTAAACAACGTTCTATATTTAGCCCTTTTGCTAAATGATTACCAAAACGGTAATTTCTACTTAATTTTGAATAACAAGTTGTAATTAAATCACCTATCCCACTCAGCCCATAAAATGTTTCTTCTCGTGCCCCCTGTGACATTCCTAATGTTTTTATTTCGTTCAGCCCTCGGGTAATTAATGATGCTTTGGCATTGTTACCTAAATTAGAACCGTCAGCGAATCCTGATGCAATTGCGATTATGTTTTTCAATGCCCCTCCATATTGAACCCCGATTAGATCGGTACTGGTGTAAGGTCGTAGAGTTGGGGAATTTAGGTATTTTTGGACTGTCTTTGCAGTGGATAAGTCAGTGAAAGCAACAGTTGTAAGAGCTAATTTTCCTTCCAATATTTCGCCGGATAGGTTGGGTCCTGAAATTGCACCCACCTGTCCTTTATTGATTATGCTATCGGATTCATCCACAATTACATCGGTCATTGTTTTGTTCGTTATATTTTCGAGCCCCTTGGTTGCCGATAGAATAATAGTACTTGATTTTAGGTATTTTGTTATGTGCTTTGTATTATTTCGTAAAGTTGGCGATGGTACAGCGAAAATCACTAAGTCGGTATTGGGGATAATACGTTCATAGTCACTTGAGACTGTTAGAGAGCTGGGAATTTTATTTCCTGCGATATGACGACCAGTTTTACTGGGCGTGATCAGCCTATTTTCATCCCTGATGTTTCTTGTTAGGATAGTTACGTTTTTACCTTGGGATGAAAGTAATAATCCTAGTGTAGTTCCCCACGAACCTGAGCCAATGATCGTTGATCTATTCATTTACTTTGTCAATTTGGTTATTGAATTTTTCTTTCATTTCCACTAAATAAACGCCGAATATTTTCATGATGACTCGCAAAGATTATTAGAGGAGCTGGTACCGCAAAAATCAAGTCCCAGGCATTAGCACCGTTTATTGAAAAAATAATTGTTAATATCATTATAATCATTCCGAAAGCAGATCCTATTATCGACCCCAAAGATGCTGTCCGTGTTATGGCAATTACAATTACCCCGATTAAAACTCCGACAATTGCGAGTGGATTAACAAGAAAAATTGCTCCTATGCCGGTCGCGACTCCCTTTCCACCTTTAAACTTACTGAAAACTGGAACAATGTGACCAATTATCGCTATTGACCCACATAATGGTTTAACCCATATGACATCAGTTAATATTGATGCAACAAAGACGGCTAATGCCCCTTTGAAAATATCGATTATTAGTACAGAGGCACCAGCAGAAGGCCCTAGAACCCTTAGGACATTCGTTGCCCCAGTGCTTCCGCTGCCGTGACCCCGGACATCTGTACGGTGCCATATTTTACCAATAATGATTCCTGTAGGTATAGAACCTAAAAGATAGGCGATTACCAGAGAGAGTGCTATGTACAAAAGATCATTCATCATTTTTTGACGTGAATTGCATTACTAAAGGTGACCCGTCAAATCCAAACATTTTCCTTATTTTGTTTTCTAAGTATCGTCGGTAAGAAAAATGTATTAGGTGAGGATTGTTAGACGCTAATGAGAATGTTGGGGGAGCGGTTTTGGTTTGCGATATATTAAAAATTTTCGGCCTACGGTGACCTGAACCGGGTATGGGTTTTTCGCCCATTGCGTCAAATAAAGTTTTACTTAAATCAGAGCCGTCTACTTTTTTTGAATATTCTTTCCATACTCTAATTATAGATGGTATGATTTTTTTCACTCCAAATCCGGTTTCGGCAGATGTGAGCAGAATAGGAACTCCGGGGATAAATTTAAATGTATTGGTAACTTTACTTATTAATAATTCTGAGTCTATGTTCATGTTTTCAGATAAATCCCACTTGTTCAAAATAATTACACCCGCTTTTGAAGCTTGGTCTATAAAACCGCCGATATGCGTATCTTGGGCAGTTGCGATTTCTGTAATATCTAGTACCAACATGGCAACATGTGATTTCTCAATCGAATTAAAAGTTCTTATGACGCTGTATTTTTCCAAACTTTCTTGGGTTTTTCCTCTTCTACGTAACCCTGCAGTGTCTATGAAGGTAAGAGATTGATTTTGGAAGGTGAATGTGGAATCTACTGCATCTCTCGTAGTTCCTGGCATAGGACTTACGATACTACGGTTAGAATCTGTAATAAGGTTGAAAAGTGCGGATTTTCCTACATTTGGGCGCCCTACGATTGCGATTCTTATCCCATTGGGTTCATATATTTCTTGGTCACGTTTTGGAATTAATTCAAATATTTTTTCAATTAAATCAGTAATTCCGATATCGTGATATGCACTTATGGGGATTGGATCGGCAATGGCCATAGAATAAAATTCATTCAAACCAATTTCTCGGGTGGGGGAATCAACTTTATTCACGGCGAGTACACAAGGTTTGCCACTTTTTCTAATAATATTAATAACGTCGATGTCTCCGCTAGTAACACCCTCCATTACATCGACAACCATTATTATTGCGTCGGCAACCCTCACTGCTTCGGTAAATTGAAGATCGATTTCTGTTTTTAGAATTTCACTATTCGAATTGCCTGCAACACCAGCAGTATCAACCAGATCAAAGCGGTTACCAGACCAGTGTGTGTTGATCGAAACGCGATCTCTAGTAGTACCAGGTATGTCACTGACTATGGCTATCCTGCGTCCTGCTATCCTGTTAAATAAAGTAGATTTACCAACGTTTTGACGGCCTATAATCGTTATGATAGGTAGCGACATTCAGCATTCTGGATTAATTAAAAATTTCATTTCTGGTTCAACCATCCATCCATTAAAGCGACCTGTGCCCAAAGTCGATTCTCAGCTTGGTTAAATACTATTGAACGTTCATCATATAACAATCCTTCAGATATTTCTTCACCGTCATGGGCGGGCATATCATGCATAAACTTAACTGAAGGTTTTGCCTTTTTTAGTAGGTTTGGAGTAACTTGATAATCTTTAAAGTCTTCAGCCCTTTTTTTTATTTCACTTTCTTGTCCCATGCTTGTCCAAACGTCTGTGTATACAAAATCTGCGTTTTTCACAGCGATTATAGGTTGTTCCATCTGATTTACTGATCCAGAGCCGTAATTTTTAATTGAACGTAAAACATCTTCCTTAAGACCATATCCGTTTGGAGAAGCTATGTTTAAAGTACCCCCTACCCCAGCTATCCCATACGCCAAGCTCTTTGCCACATTGTTTGCATCTCCAATAAAAGCCACTTTAATATCATGTAAATCGCTTTTTTTTTCGTAGATGGTTAATAAATCAGCTAGCGCTTGGCAAGGATGTTCACCATTGGATAATCCGTTTATAACTGGAATTTCTGACGCAGATGCGAAAGCGTCCAAACTACTATCTTCAAATGTTCGAATGACGACCAAATCAGAAAGCCGTGATATCACATTAGCAATATCTTTTATGGGTTCTCTTTTACCAAATCCCACTTCTTCTGGGCCAAAATAAATTGGATTACCACCCAGTAACTTTATGCCTCTCCAAAAACTTAATTTGGTTCTCAGAGATGGCTTTTCAAACAAGAGTACTATAGTTTTATCCCTCAACGATGCGCTTGTTGCGCCGGATTTAAATTCCAATGCCCTATCAAGAGTGGGGATTATATCGTTTGATGGAAGGTCACTAAACCTTATGTAATTGTTTTTCAATTGAGTAATTTATGCCGGCTTAAATTTTAATAGGGTAATACCTTGTCCAGTGTCTACAAAAACAGGCTTAAGTTTCATTCCTATCTTTAGATTTTTTGGATCAGGTTTAACATCAACTATGTTCGTGGGAATTATTGGTCCTTCCTTAAGTTTTATTAGGGCATTTATAAATGGCACATCGTTAGAAAAACTATAGTGGGGCGCTAGGTGAACTATGGCAAATGTGTAAAGAGTTGCATCCCCAGAAACTTTTACCCATTCAATTTCGCCATCAACGTTATACATAGAATGCGAACGTGGATAAAATTGAAATTGCCCAGATGATTTACATTTCTGAATCCAAATTTCTCCCTTTTTAAGACCATTCCAATATTTATCAGATTCGGGCTGTGGGACAGGCATAGGTTTTTCTTGATTGTTATCCATTGTTAAGCATTTCCCAAAATTACGGTTGACGTAGATGAGAGCAATCCACCAGTTCCATGAGCTAATACCAAATTACATTGAGGTACTTGACGTTCTCCCCCTTCTCCTCTTAATTGTCGCACAGCTTCAACCAGCGCGAATATTCCATACATTCCGGGATGAGTATAAGATAATCCTCCTCCATTTGTATTTAATGGAAATTCCCCGCTTGGCGATGTCCGTTGATTTGCCACAAAATCAGCCCCTTCTCCTGGTTTACAGAATCCGAGATTTTCAAGTGAAACTAAAACTGTGTAAGTAAAAGAATCATATATCATCGTCAAATCCAGATCTTTATGGTGGATTCCAGCCATTTTAAGGGCTTGAGGTCCGGTTACTTTTCCAAAAGCTTGTGTTAGATCCGGCATCTGAGAAATCATTGAATGATCATGTCCTTCTCCGGCCCCCAAAATAGAAACACCACTTTTCCTACAGTTTTTTGCTCTTTCTGGGGTTGTAATTACAATTGCTGCTCCTGCATCTGTTACTAAACAGCAATCCAACAAGTGAAATGGCCACGATATCCATTTGGAATTGTGGTAGTCATCAAAATTCATTGTTTTTTCATAAAAATAGGCCTTTGGATTTAAATTAGCCCATTTACGTGTAGATACTGCTATTTCTGACATAGCTTGCCTGGTTTTATCCTCACCATATTCGTACATGTATCTGCTGCAAGCCAGAGAATATGATGCAGGAGGCCCAATTATTCCATAAGGGTATTCATACTGAACCATTGGAATTCCTGGGTCCTTCGGAACGGGAGCCCTGTCTGAACGGCCCGATTGTCCGTGGGTAATTAGGGCTACTTCGCAATAACCAGCAGCTATTGCAGCTAAGGCGTGAGCTACATGTATTACGAATGATGATCCTCCTACAGACGTAGAATCCGTATATTTAGGTTGTAATCCAATATATTCGGCAACATCTAAAGTTGACCAACCCGCAGTAAATAACCCGTCAACGTCAGATAATTCCATGCCGGCATCGTCGAGGGCGTTTATCGCTGCTTCAGCATGTAGGGCAAGGGGAGACTTATCGGGCACTTTGCCTATTTCATTTGATTCATCTACTCCAACGATTGAAGCTTTACCGGATAGATTTTTTAGTCTTTTAAAATTTGCCAAAATATTTTCTTCTATTTTACGGGTGAATAGGGTGTAGGTATTAATATTTGATTACGTACATTCTTTACTATAATTCCGTCAGCATGGGATTCCTCAAAGACTTTTTGCCATTCAGGATCATTTCTAAAATTTTCCCATGATTTTGTTCTATGGGCTGCATCTTTGAATCCAAGTATGTAGGTGAGTTCATTACTGTTGGGACCAACATCTGTTACCCAATATCCAATGTTAGTTATACCCTGTTTTTCGAACAATTTCATGGTGTGATTGGCAAAACGATCATGTAGATTTGATAATTTTCCGGCGAAGCATTCGTAGATTCTTAGTTCGTATATCACATTTACCTTCCTTTGATTGGAATAAAAACATATGATTCATCTGGACAATTTCACTTTGAGTTATGTTCAAATAAATACTTAGTTTATTGAATACAGACTTGTCGATTTAGTCAAGTACTAAGAATGATATTGTCGATAAGTCTCGCCTTACCGATTCTAACTGCTAAAACCAAGATATTCCCATTTTCCAAAAACTTATTTGGTTTAAAGGAAACACTATCAACTATTTCCAGATAATCTATTTCCATTAACGGGTCTCTAGTTAAATATTCCTTTACTGATTTAATTACTTTTTCAGATTTTATAGTTCCGTTTTTTTCGTAACTATCTCCTAAAAGTAACGATTTATATATTTTGGAAGCAGATGTACGTTCCGCTGTATTCAAATATTGATTTCTTGTACTAAATGCTAATCCGTCAACATCTCTTATTGTTGGAATTGTAATTATTTCTACTTTTAATCCTAAATCACGAATAAGATTTTTGATCACTTGTAATTGTTGAGCGTCCTTTTGCCCAAAAGATGCTACATCGGGGCTGACTAGTATAAATAACTTTGTAACTACAGTTGCTACGCCAATAAAATGCCCTTCCCTCGAAGCGCCTTCAGATATTCTTCCTAGGATACCTGGATCTACAGTAGTTGAGTCTTTTTTGGTATATATTTCTTCAACGGAGGGAACAAAAGCAATATCCACCCCGTTTTTCTTAAACACCGTAAGATCATCGTTTTCATTGTGCGGATACGAATCAATATCTTCCGCTCTGGAAAATTGGGTAGGATTCAAGAATATTGAACCTACCAGAAAATCAACCTTTGGGCGAAGAGTTTCAAAATGTGCAACGTGTCCCTTGTGTATACCTCCCAAGGTCGCCACTAATCCTACGGAACCTTTTAAAGTTTTCCGTAATGCCAGCATTTCGACCGAAGTTCTTATAACTTTCAAAGCAATTATTTTTACCTAATCATTTTTCTTGTCTTTAGACCAAGAAAAACTTTGTTCGTGCCCAGGAAATTTCCTACCGGTAACTTCGTCCGAATAATTTTGTAGAGCCCGTTTTACGATTGAGGACAAATCAGCATAATTTCCTGAATGTTTTGGACGGAAATCAGGGTCCAACCCCAATATGTCATGGAAAACTTGAACTTGCCCATCACAATGGATTCCCGCCCCTATACCTATTGTTGGTATGTCAAGATTGCTCGAAATTTCTTTAGCTAATTCTAAAGGTATTAGTTCCAAAACTATTGAAAATACCCCGGCTTCCTGTAAGGATACTGCGTCTCGCAACAATTGATTAGCGGTAAATTTTGATTTTCCTTGGACTCGGTACCCCCCGAGTTGATGTACTGATTGGGGTGTTAAACCGATGTGACCCATCACCGCCACTCCAGACTCCGTCAACTTTTTTACTATTGGTGCTACTGATAGCCCCCCCTCCAATTTAACGGCTTGAGCCCCTCCTTCTTGTATTAATTTCCCGGCGTTTTTTAAAGTTGTATTGGGATCTATTTGGTAACTAAGAAACGGCATATCGGCAACCACAAGACATCTTTTCGTCCCACGTACCACGGCAGAGGTGGCTCTTACGATATCTTCAACTGTTACCGGGATGGTCGAATCAAAGCCTAGAACAACTTGTCCCATGCTATCTCCAACCAGGACCATAGGTATATTAGTCGTGTCTATTATCTTTGCAGCAGTATAGTCATAAGCAGTAACCATTGCTATTGGTTCTTGTTTGAGTTTCATCTGTTGGATTTGATGAACAGTAATTCTTCGTGCGGTCATCGTGTCACTCCATTTTGGTCGGACGCACCAAGGCTGCCCGCCTGTTTTGTTTCACGGAAAATGTAATTAATAGCTATTTTACTAGAAAGTATCTAAACTTTTTTTTATCGACCTCACCAAATATGTAAAAATTTCATTATATTCTGCTTCGGACATAGATCCTTGTTCTTTAGCTATACGTAGCGAAGCCAGAGCTATCGAGCTATAACCCATAGCGATGGTAGGGTCGTAGTTTTGTAAAGCATTGGTATGAAGTTTTACTGTATTGTAATCACCTCTCACATAAGGCCCAGTAAGTGATTTAGGTAATCCTTTTTCAAATATTTCATTTAAAGTTGTTTGCACAAGTGGAATAAGCATTTTTATAGAATCTTCCCTTTTGATGTCCAAACTTTGTAATATTTCTGAGGATAATCCCAAGGATCCTGCAAAAAGTCCGCATGAAAGTACGGCAGCCGAGTGATATAGTGCCCGTAATGCGCTGGGTATATAAAAGGGAGTGCTTTCAAATGACCTGACGAATTTATCTAGCCATTGATAAACGCTTTTCGAATCAGATTCAATTGCAAACGATATTTGTCTAAACTGTCCGTAAGAAGTTTTTGAAGGAAAAGTTTGGAGAGGATGAATCGCTCCAGTTTCTGCTCCTGATTTTTTTGCACGATTTAATACAGAAAGAGGTAAAGCTCCTGAACAATGCAGGGCAACTTGTCCTTTTACCCATTTTATGGATTGAGAAATATCTTCCACAATCGAGTCTGTACCTGTTATAAAAATATAGTTAGCATTTTCAGCAGCTTTGTTCGGATCTTCAGTAATAAATATTTTAGGTCCAAGAATTTCAGCCAGCCATTTTCTTTGTTCTAGTGAACGAGCATGGACCGATATTAGAGGATATTTTGAATTCTTTAACGCCATCGCAAGGCTACTACCCAGCTTTCCAGCCGAGATGATAGAAATTGAGTTTTTGTTGAGATCAACTTTTGGGTTTTTATTTGTCATTTTATTTAAATTGACCAACACTATTACGTGTTGGTAATATCAGCCATTTCAGATTGTTTCAGTGCGAAACAACACGTATAAAGGTATCTACACGGTTATCTACACGGTAACGAGTCTACCAAACACATCTTAGTTAAACATTTTAAAGGGGTTAACAATTGAGGTGTGTAAATGCTTTTTGATTTATCTTAACTATAGCCAGTTAAAAAGGAGAATATGATGTCGTTTTTTAATTCACGAAGGTCCCCTATAGTTGCCCGTCATGGAGCTGTTGCTACCAGCCAACCTTTAGCGGCGCAATCAGGGTTAAAGATAATGATGGATGGTGGCAATGCTGTAGATGCTGCCGTCGCAGCTGCAGCGACTTTGAATGTTGTAGAACCGACTTCCACTGGCATCGGTGGTGATATGTTCGCCCTTATTTGGGATACCGTAGAAAAAAAAGTTGTAGCCTTAAACGGTTCTGGTAGGTCCGGTTCAGGGGCTAATGTTAAAGAATTGAAGGATCTGGGGTATAGTGATTTTATCCCAAAAGAGGGTGAAGGGTGCCATTTTTCCGTGAGTGTTCCAGGGACGGTACATGGGTGGGAAACAGCCCTTACTGGCTATGGAAGGATGTCGTTGAATGAGGTTTTGAAATCAGCGATACATTATGCATTAAATGGATTTGGTGTTTCAAAAATTGTTTCAAATGGTTGGGAAAATGGGGAAGAAAAATTAACTTACAGACCGTCTGGATTGGAATTATTACCTAATGGAAAAGCTCCAAGACATGGTGATTATGTCAAATTGCCAGAGCTCGGACGTTCGTTGGAAATAATTGCTGACGGGGGAAGTGAAGCATTTTACAGTGGCGATATTGGAAAGAAGATAGTTGATTTTATTGGGGCAGAGGGTGGTTGGCTAACACAAGAAGATCTCGACTCACATCATTCGGATTGGGATAACCCCATTTCAACTAAATATAAGGATATTGATATTTGGGAGTGCCCCCCAAATGGCCAAGGAATAGCGGCTCTTATCGCTTTGAATATAGTTGAAGGATTTGATATAGCATCTATGGGATATCAATCGGTTGAAGCTTACCATCACTTAATTGAATCTATGAGGTGTGGTTTTATGGATGCGCTTCAATATGTCGCGGATCCTAGAGTATCTGAAGTTCCAATAGGTCCCCTACTTTCGAAAGATTATGCATCGCAACGAAGATCCGAAATTAAATCAGATTCTGCCAACCCTTCAATTTCCTACGGAAATCCAATGGGTGGTTCCGATACGGTTTATGTTACAGCCGTCGACGGTGACGGGATGGCTTGTTCATTAATAAACAGTTTATACGCTGGATTTGGTTCCGGACTGGTAGTGCCTACTACAGGGATAGCCCTGCAAAATAGAGGGGCTTTGTTTTCACTGGACCCAGATCATCCTAATTATTTACAACCTCGTAAAAGGCCTTACCAAACTATTATTCCAGCTATGGCTACGCGCGATGATGAGATGTGGTTGAGTTTTGGTGTCATGGGAGGATTTCAGCAGCCGCAAGGTCATTTACAAGTGGTTTCGAACATGGTTGATTTTAATTTGGATTCTCAACAGGCTTTGGACTCTCTAAGATTTAAAATAGATGTTGAAGACACGCAAAATGTTATGGTGGAGGATGGTCTTGATCCGAACATAATACGCGATCTTGAACGCCGCGGGCACAACATTATGCTCCAGACTGGGATTGAAAGAGTTGGGATGGGCGGTGGTCAGATAATTTCTCGCGATCCCGAATCAGGTGTTTTAACAGCAGGTTCTGAACCGCGTAAAGATGGGGCGGCTGTGGGTTGGTAGATGTGTAAAGGGTTTATTATTACCTAAAATTTCTATTTAATAAGAATATTATATAATATTACAGTATTATTAGGAATATTAAGGAATATTAAGGAATATAGGTGTAATTAGGGTGAATGGCATCAAAGTCAGGGATATAGCGGCTCGTCTGAATGTTAGTGAAAAAACTGTCTATAAATGGTTAAAAAACGGGATTTTGCCTGCCACCCGTTTGGGGAAAACATGGATCGTCACGGAACAATCGTTGGTGACATTATTAAATCCTGCAAAAAAAGATCAATATCAAGAAGAGACAAAAAAACTCGGTGACCATCTAGAGGTCAACCCAAGGGATACCGATAAATTGGCTTTAGAGAAGTTTTTTTCACTTATGAACGGGTCATTTAATGCTGGTATAGAAGCCATATTGGGTCCTAGGTCATCTGATCCTGACACCTCCAAGATCATCGGTAAGGAACTCGAATTATGTGGCAAGGAAATACGACTAATGGGAGTCGGATTGAGGGAATTTTTTGGTGAAAGGGGGCATACAGGGATTTTGCGGTCCATGGCAGATGATGATAGAGATGTGTCACTCAAGGCGATTTTAGTAGATCCGGTAGGAAAATTTGCCCGGGCGCGCTCCGTTTTGGAGGATGGTGTTCGGTTTCATGACGAAGAACGTTTTCGCATAGGATCCCTTTATAGTGATTCCTGGCGGAGTTTAAATGTTATTGTGGCCCTAAAGAACAAAGCTGATCAAAGTAATAAATTTAAAATGGATGCAAGGTTCGTTGATTATTGGCCGTCTGTTTATATGGTTATGACTGATAATTGTTGTTTTGTTGAGACCTATCATTTTGGTAAACCCGATGATGCTATTGACGGTTCCTCAATAGATGGAATTGTTCCAATTATACGAGTGTCAAAAGTTAGCGAGTATTACAAAGTGTTACGACACCATTTTGATTATGTCTGGTCTGGAATCAACCACCATATTTCCGTCCGTTCATTAAGTGAAGTTGCCCAGTCAATGGAAGTCAACATTTGAAGGGTTTAGAAAACTTAGGAAGTGATTTCGATAAATTTGTAGAAAATGTTCCTGATTGTTCTTATTGTTTTTTAGTAATGTTTTTATTGGTGTGTTTTATATGTGTATAAAAAATAGAATAGATTAGAGGGATCACATGGGAAAAATAAATGTAGCTATTATAGGCGCTGGAAACTGCGCGTCATCACTCGTACAGGGGTTGTACAAATACGCTGAGGTGGACGAATCATCTGATCCAGTTTCGGGTGTTATGCATAACGTATTGGGAGGTTATGCCATAGGGGACGTTAATATAGTTGCTGCTTTCGATGTTGATGGTGAAAAGGTTGGTAAAGATTTATCCGAAGCCCTTTTTACCAAAAACAACAATGCAGTTAAATTCCATGATGTACCAAATGTTGGTGTTACTGTTGATAGAGGGATGACTCATGACGGTATAGGAGAATACCTTAAAGACGTTATAGAGAAAGCCGAAGGATCAACATCAGATATTGTCGGTATATTGAGAGAGAGAAAAGTGGATGTGGTTATCAATTACCTTCCCGTAGGTTCTGAGCAGGCGACCAAATGGTATGTTGAGCAGGTCTTAGCTGCCGGTTGCGCTTTCGTGAATTGTATACCGGTTTTCATAGCGAAAGAACCATACTGGCAAAAAAGATTTGTTGACAAGGGGTTACCAATAGTTGGGGATGATATCAAATCTCAAGTGGGCGCCACTATCGTTCATAGAGTACTCGCCAGATTGTTTGAAGATAGGGGTGTAAGGTTGGATAGGACATATCAATTGAATTTTGGTGGTAATACGGACTTTTACAACATGTTAGAACGAAGCAGATTGGTTTCCAAAAAAATATCCAAGACCAATGCTGTTCAATCACAACTAGAAAAAGAACTTCCTACGGATGACGTACATATAGGTCCATCCGACCATGTTCCTTGGCTTGAAGATCGTAAGTGGGCTTATATCAGATTGGAAGGAACATCGTGGGGCGATCAACCTTTAAACATTGAATTAAAACTTGAAGTAGAGGATAGTCCAAATTCTGCTGGTGTAGCTATAGATGCTATTAGGTGCGCCAAGATTGCAATGGATAACAATATAACTGGTGCGTTAGAGTCCCCATCAGCGTATTTTATGAAGTCTCCTCCACACCAGATGCGGGACGACGATGCCAGGAGAGCTGTAGAAGATTTTGCTTCTGATAACTAATGAATTCAACGATTTAACAGTAAACTGTGGTCTATGGAGTTGGAGTTAGAATATAAACAAAACTTTTAATTTCGTTACAAATGTTTGTAATTTGTAAGATAGACTTTTGAAAATAGCTCAAATATCTCCATACGATTTTGCCTATCATGGTGGTGTTCAAACCCATATTGCCAATTTAGCTTTTGAGCTCAAAAGGCGGGGCAACGAAATAACCATCTTGGCCCCATGCTCTAAAAGTCAACCCGTTACATCTGTTGAAGGATCGGATTTTATATCTTTTGGTCGATCCATCCCGATACCTGTAGGAGGCTCTATAGCGAGGATTTCTCCTTTGATTTGGGGTGACCGGAAACTGAAAACTATACTGGAACAGAGAAACTTTGACATCATTCACATACATGAACCATTTGTTCCCGCCATTTCTTTCATGGCGTTGAACATGGCAAAAGCACCTGTCGTGGGAACTTTTCATTCATATAATGATAGTAAAACCTCAGGGTATAATTTTTTGAAACCTTTCTTGTTGAAATCTTCTGGAAATATGGCTGCCAAAATTGCAGTTTCTGAACCAGCAAAAAACTATATTAGTAAGTTTTTTGCTGGTAAGTACCATGTCATACCAAATGGCGTGGACACAAAATTTTTCTCCAAATCGAGGGCATATCCATCTTTTTTTGATCGTAAATCGGTCAACTTATTATTCGTAGGGAGGATTAATGAATCTAGGAAGGGACTCAGATGGCTAATAGGGGCATATTCAATTTTGAAATGGAGAAATTCAAATATTAAACTCGTAGTTGTCGGTGGGGGTGTGCCTGACGGTGAAACTTATAGGATTATGGGAGAAAGATGTTTGGATGATATTGTGTTTACAGGACCAGTTTCGGATGACGAGTTAGCAAGTTATTACCAGCATGCAGATGTTTTTTGTGCACCTAATACTGGAAAGGAAAGCTTTGGTTTTATTATTATTGAATCGATGGCTTCGTCTACTCCGATTGTTGCCTCTGATATTCCGGGGTTTAACTCAGTTATGGAAAATAACGTGCAAGGATTATTCGTTCAACCAAAAAGTGAAATTGCCCTAGCAAATGCAATAAATAAGATGATTGAAGATCCCGCTATGAGGATCAAGTTTGGTATCAACGGGCGAAATACGGCCGCACTTTATAGTTGGGATAAAGTGGTGGATAGAATTTTGGGCGTTTATGAAAATGCCCTCATGTTAGACAACTCAAGGACATTTGACAGTAAGGTTTAGAATAACAAAAAATGATATCTATTAGATTAAAATTGCGTAGAATTGTTTCTAAATGGTTTGAAAATCCTATCGTAGACCTTTTGGTATTTTTAAAACTTCCCCCCTCTTTAATCACCGTTTTTGGACTAGCCCTTGCCTCAGTTGGAGCCTATTTCTGTTACAAGGGTAACTTTCTTGTGGCAGGGATAATCGTTTTTATAAGTGCAATTTTCGATATGCTTGATGGAGGAGTGGCCCGAAAAACAAGCAATGTAACGACCAAGGGAGCTCTACTCGATTCGGTTACTGATCGATTGAGTGAATCCGTAATTCTTATAGGGATCGGGGCATATTTTTTGGACCAAGCAAATAACACTTTGGTTATTTTGACCATGATAGCTCTTGTAGGCTCGTTGATGGTAAGCTATATCAGAGCAAGGTCCGAAGGATTGCAAGTTCCGGCAATGGGAGGTATTTTAACCCGACCAGAAAGAGTCATCATTGTAGTTTTGAGTTTGATAATAGGTTTCCCGAATTATGGTATTTGGATATTGTCTGTTGGCACTCCAATTAGTGCTTTACAAAGAATGTTTTTATCATGGCGCTCAATGAACCGGTAAACTAAAAATTTGGGTAGCATATTGAGATTCAACCATATTTTTCTAGCCATAATTGTCGTTTTATTGACCTTTTGTTTGCTTGGGTTGCCTACAGTTAATGCAGACGAAAAACCCGAAAACCTTGAAATTTTATCCTCTAGCGTGACCTCTGAATTTCCAAATGGGATTTCGTTTACCGCCGATTTTTCTTCTAATCAGAAATTGGAAGAAATAAAAATTTATTTTAAATCAGGTCCCCAATCGACTGTCCAATATGCTTATATGGACCTAAAAGAATTGAATGGAAAGATTACTGGAGAACTTTTTTACAGGACTAATTCTGGGGATCGTTATTTGCCTCCTGGTACCACCGTTAATTATTGGTTCATTGGAATCACCGAATCTGGTCTGGAGATGAAAACAGAATCAAATAGTTTTATATACAACGATTCTAGATATGAATGGAATGAACTATCGTCAGGCCCTGTCACTATTTTATTCCATGGACCTATGAAAACTAGGGCAGAGAGACTGAGTGATGCAGTTACCAAATGTTTGGAAATTATGGGTCCGATTACAGGGGCTGAGATAGAAACTCCAATAACCATGACTTTGTATAATAACAACGCTGAAATGATTGGGGCAGTACAATCTCGGAGTATGGCAACTAGTCGTGAATTAATTACCGAAGGACAGGCCTTTTATTCTGAAAGTGTAGTGTTAGTGTTAGCTGGTCGACGAGATATAGGTACGGCTACCCATGAGATAACTCATATTTTAGTAGGTAGGGCGGCAGGGTCGTCCGGTCAAGTACCATTATGGTTGAATGAAGGTTTAGCCGAATACGGTAATATGGATAAGTCGATATCTTATAATAGGTTTTTAGAATGGGCCATGGACACTAACAGACTTCTGCCTCTAAGTCATTTGAATCGATTTCCTGGAGATGCTAATTTGACTCTCGTAGCCTATGGTCAGGCTAGGAGTGTTGTGGATTACATGATTACTAAATATGGTACCGATAATATGGCAAATCTATTGTCATTGTTAAAATCTGGTCGGGGAATAGATTCATCGTTGGAAGAAGTTTACGGGATTGACTTGGAAAATCTCGAGTCGGACTGGAGAGATTCTATAGGCGCCCCACCATATGTTCCTCCCAAACCCAAAACAACTGACCTGCCTGCAGCAGAACCTACTCCGGGTTATAAGCTTTTTACTTTGTCTCCGGACAGTGAAGGTACAGATGTTTCTATGTCTCCTATAGAGGAAGATGCACTGGAAAATAACCTTCAAAGTAAAAAGCTCGAAGGAGCCTGTACTACTGGTGGTAGATCTGACCTGGCGTGGATTGGTTTGTTACTTATGATATTTTGGGCTTATGGCAAAACGAAACGTAGAGCGTGATTATCCTTTTTTGACCTATAGACGAGTGAGGACCTGAAGGTACTAGATCACTTATCCACTTTTCTAGATAAATTAAGAATTTTATTGAGAGTTCCGCCTAAAATTTCTTTCTTGTCATTATCGGTAACGAAATCACAATAAGTTCTGAAGGCTTCAAGAGATTGTCTATATGTCATTGATTTTCGAACGACAGGGAAGTCCGACCCCCAACACATTCTGGTACCAAATGCTTGATAACACTCTTCATAGATGTATTTTGTGTCTTTGTAAGGAAAATTCCAGTCTTTTTTTTGATCGGTGACATAATGAAACCCGGAAAGTTTCAAATGAATGTTTGGATATTTTGACGATTCTAAAACATTCTGTAAGTTTTTATTAGCATCTTTACCATGAGCTTTCAACCCGGACATGTGGTGACAAAGAATGTTCAATTTAGGGTGGCGTTCGGCTACTTTTCGTACCTCATTTTGGTGGTGGGGACCCATGGCAATACTAGCGATGATTTTTGCTTCTTCTGCTAATTTAAAAAAATCCCTACCATCCTGAGAATTCATCCAATCCCCATTGTCCGCCTGTGCAAGATAGTGAGTAAAGGCTTTCATGGGCCATTTATTTATTGCAGATTCCAAGCGCCCAGCAGCACCTTTGGTGTGGTATGTTTCCGACCAAAATGAGTCAACATCGGCAAATTGATCCAACCTATCGGGATATTTTTTTACGGCACTTGCAACGTAATCATTGTTTTCTTTGTTTCTAAAAATTTGCGCACAAACTATTGTGGCTTTATTAACCCCTGACAAGTCCATTCGGTTAATGAGAGTTTCCACAGAACCATGAGTTTTTGGGTATGGTGGTTCCGGCAGGTATGGCCAATAAGACCAAGAATGGCAATGTGAATCGATTATCATAGGTTAAATTGTAAACTCTTAAAAAATTTAATAGCTTTGACACACTATTGCAACATTTACGAAACATATTTTAATTAGGATGTAGGTATATAACATTTTTGCACATTACTAAGGAGGATAACAATTATGGATTCAGGACATACCGCATGGGTTTTGGTGGCGTCGGCATTTGTATTTTTGATGACACCCGGACTTGCATTTTTTTACGGCGGCCTAGTTAGGGCAAAAAATCTCGTAAACACAATCATGCTAAGTTTTATGTCGATAGCTGTTGTGAGCATAATTTGGGTACTTTGGGGATATACACTTTCTTTCAGTGATGGAGGACCATTACAGAGATGGGTTGGTGGATTGAGCGAATTTGGTTTGTCCGGAATAAGTACTGACGCAAATGACGGGTATTCTATCCTTGCATTTGTTGCATTTCAGATGATGTTTGCGATTATCACTCCTGCACTTATAACAGGTGCACTTGTGGAAAGGTTTAAAATATCAACATACCTAGTGTTTCTACTTTTATGGATTACACTGGTTTATGCACCTATTTGTCACTGGGTATGGGGTGGAGGATGGTTGAGTGATCTAGGTGCGCTGGATTTTGCAGGCGGAACAGTTATACACATAAATGCAGGTGTTGCCGCTGTAGCAGCCGCATTTCTTCTTGGTAAAAGGCGAAATCCAGGTCGTCAACCAAATAATGTTCCTTACGTAGTTCTTGGAGCAGCTATTCTATGGTTCGGTTGGTTTGGTTTTAATGCTGGCTCTCAATTGGCTGCGGATGGTATTGCCTCTAGTGCATTTCTTGTTACTAATACAGCAGCCGCGACAGCTGCTTTAACTTGGGGGGTAGTATCCCAAATAAAGAACGGTAAAATGGGCGCTGTAGGCGTCGCAACAGGAGCGGTTGCTGGTTTGGTGGCGATAACCCCTGCTGCCGGATTTGTGGGAATATATGGGGCATTGGCTATAGGTTTGGGGGCCGGTGTTCTTTGTTTCTTTGCCGTTGACCTTATTAATTCCACAGGACTTGATGATGCCCTCGATGTTTTTGCAGTTCACGGTATAGGCGGAATTTGGGGCGCTATTGCAACGGGAATTTTTGCAGTTGAGGCAATCGGAGGAACAGCTGGACTGATAGAAGGTAATTGGGAACAGGTTCTGATCCAATTTTACGCGGTTGCCGCTACGTTAGTGTATTCCGGTATTGTAACGCTTGTAATTCTAAAGATACTTGACCTAATTCCTGGCTTAGGTTTGCGAGCTAGTGAATCCGATGAAAATATTGGCCTTGATATTTCTCAACACGGAGAACAAGCAAGCGTAGATGATGGAGCAGATTAACTAAAACAAATGGACCAGAAAAGCTATGGGGTGTTAAATTAGATCCCATAGCTCCAGCATAAGGAGAAAAATATGGTCAAAATAGAAGCTATAATACGTCCGGAACGAGTCAATCAAGTCGTTCAAGCTCTTGAAGATATAGGGTGCAAAGGGTTCCACTTCGTTAATGTTACCGGACAGGGTCAACAGCAAGGTGTGGAAGTCTTCACCGGTCGCGGAGCTACGACCACCAGTAGGTCTTCCTTGCCTAAAACTTTACTAGTGACGGTTGTTAAGGATGACCAAAAGGACTCGGTGGTTGAGGCTATAATTGAATCTGCACGAAGCGGTAATATTGGTGACGGGAAAATTTTTGTATCGTCAGTTGGAGAGGTTATACGAGTTCGAACCGGAGACAGGAACGAAGACGCCTTATAGGGTTTTTCGGAATTTGCACTTAATTAACCTCAATAATTTAGGGGTTGCAAATAGATATGGCTGTGCTGAATAGATAGTATTTATGTTCAAGCGTGTTTGCAACCCTTTATATTTTTAAGAAATATGATGGAATTAAAGTATAGGAGCGTAGCTCAGTTGGCTAGAGCACCGGTTTCCAAAACCGGCGGTCGGGGGTTCGAGTCCCTCCGCTCCTGCCAAATAATGGCAAAACGCTTGTTAATGGTGAGCCGGGGTGCTGAAACAGGTAGACAGGCTACGTTGAGGGCGTAGTGCTCGTAAGGGCGTGTGGGTTCGAGTCCCACCCTCGGCACCACAAATATAAGGCGACGTGGCCAAGTGGCTAAGGCGAAGGTCTGCAAAACCTTTATTCGCGGGTTCGAATCCCGCCGTCGCCTCCACTATCAAATCTTACCAACACGATTTATTTTTACAGTTAGGTATTTATGTTAAAAATTGTCACGATTTTAATTATCTCCGTCATATTTTTTTCTTGTTCAAATAATGAAACATCTTCAATTGCAATTGGTTTAATAGATGAGCGAGAAAAGCTTACATGTAAAGAATGTGACCTAGTTGATGTGCTCCGCGTGATTGATGGCGACACTATAGACACCAGCCTAGGAACAATTAGATTGTATGGTGTTGATACACCTGAAATTGACGAAAAATGTTTTCAGTTGGCTAAAACGGAAACTGAACGTCTTGCTGGATATAGGATACGTATCGAAAATGGGCCTAGGGCAAAAGACCGTTATGATAGGAAACTTGCATACGTTTATACTGAAAATGGGGACAGTATTGACGGTAATCTTATCGAAAAGGGATTTGCCAAAGCTTGGGAAAAAGACGGACAGCATCGGAATTATTTAATGAATTTGGAAAAATTCGCTTCCAAAAACTGTGTATGGTGAACAATAGGACTAAACCGGTGGATGTAATTCGTGAAAATCCGTTGCTTTTTCAAATGCATTTCCAACTTGTATTAGTGTTGGTTCTGAAAGGTAGTGCCCTATAAATTGTATGCTTAATGGTAGGCCGTTACCATCTAAACCCGAGGGCAATGATATTGTAGGTAGTCCACAAAAATTGGTGGGAACGGTGAACCGACTATTCCATGGGTCCCTTTTCGTATTGACGGGTCCGTATTGTTCTCTATCGTTTACGGGGTAGGCTGCTTTGG
>Ga0187827_10002534_pt1 | contig 24792 bp, 14 predicted proteins | sample ETNtaG_39_FD_167969 | JGI IMG/M metagenome (GOLD analysis project Ga0187827, IMG submission 167969) | Marine microbial and viral communities from oxygen minimum zone, Eastern Pacific Ocean - ETNP2014_SV_150_PacBio MetaG (Illumina Assembly) | ecosystem: Environmental > Aquatic > Marine > Hypoxic... | reverse complement strand
GCACATACTCCGACCAGTCCTTGATATCCTCAGGCACGTGCATGGAATTCGGGAAGGCGCGCTGATACGTCCCTTTCGAGAGCAGTTCGTATCCCTGCGATCCGGCCCAGTCGGCCGCATAGCCGAGGCGGATCATCGGCTCGAGGCCCTGCGATTTTGTGGCTTCGAGGCGCTTGCTGAACCAGTCGAAATGAAATTTGCCCGGCAGCGGCTCAACATTGTCCCAATCGAGCAGATCGGATTCACGATTCTCCTGGATGTTCAGGCGGAGCTTGTTCTCGTCTCGCAGAACCTCCGCAATATTTGGCCCCAACACGTTCTTGAGATCGCAAACCATGATGGACTGGGACACTCTTGCGAGTTCTGTCTTCGCCGCGCGCACGATGACATCGGCGATGTAAACTCCCTCCGGCAGGCCTTTTTCGCAGATCGGCACGTCCTGCCGGGAAGCGGGCGCCAGCGCGGCGGGTTGAGTTTTCTGGAAGACGGGTCGGCCGTCGGCAGCCATGAGGGAGATGGTGATGTCGGCCTTGAGTGGAGCCGGCGGGACGCCGGCGTGCCCAGGTTTCAGAGCCGGCGGGACGCCGGCGTGCCCAGGGGAAGAGGCGTGCCCAGGGGAAGAGCCAGTTACATCTACGTTTTGAATCGAGACTGTCGGGATCGCACCGGGAGGGAATGTGTTCGTTTCATCAGGCCAGACAATTTCGGCCAGGACGCGCTTCTCTGGGGCGAGATGTGTGTGCGCCCGAATCTCATCGATCCAGACCTGGCCGCTGCCTTCGAGGACAAAGGAAAGGTCAACCGGGTACGTAATCTCGGCAACTTCATTCCCGCCATCGGTGGAGTGCTCGCCAAGATTGGGCAGGTCGAGAGTAATCTGCCGCCAACCTTTCCAGTTCAAGAGAACGGGGCCGAGCGAGAACTTTTCGTTCGCCCACTTGCTATGCCGGCCGTTTGCTGCGGAGTCGGTAACGAATGGATGAAGAATGGCGCCGCTGCCGTCACCATAAGCCCAGAGGCTGATACCCGTGGTGAGTCCAGGAAGCGCGGGACTGAGCCGAACGCCCTCGGAGCGCCCGCCCTTGCCATCTTTCCCGGCCGGCTCGGCTTTCAGGTGCAGAGCAAACCTGCCGTCGTGAGCGTTCGCCGGACTGCGTGTGTTGGAGGGGCCGAATTTTCCCTGTGGGTAGTAGGCGCGCTCATTCTCGAAATTAAAGCAGAGGACGCTGGAGTCCGGCTTCTTCAGCCAGATGGTGTGTGAAGCGCGACGTGCGGGATCCGCCGCGTCGACCAACGTTACGTTCACTGCGAGCGGCCCGCGAGCCGGCGAGAGTTTCTGCCGCAGCGGGGCCATATCCAGCGAATCGATGAGGCCCTTTCCACGTGGGATGTCGAACTTCCTCCTTTCGGAATGGAGTGTCTCGCCATTCGTATCATTGATTGTCCAGGTACAGTTGAACGCGGCGTCGCCAAAGAGCGCGGAGTTTTCAAAGCGGGCGTGGAGCTTTTCGGTCTTAGCAAAGTTTTGCGCCTGATCGTTGGCGAAGACGAAGGCCTGCAGCGTTTCCGACGGACTCACCTGAGTATCGACGCTGAGATCATCCACGAGAATTTCGCCGGACGGAGCGCCGCCTTTTGCCGGCTTGATCAGGAAGCCTTTGAACTCAAATGGAAAGTCCATCAGCGGCCCGCGCAGCTTTTGGCTTTTGTCCACCAGCGGGTATGGGTCTGTGACGAAGAAGTGGAAGACCTTTGCACACGTCGAAGGGAATCGGACGCGCCGCTCACGCTCTATCTCCCGTCAACCGTGGGCTCTTCCACGGCATCGTTCGCCGCTATGGTGACCTGTTCCTGGCGCTTCGGCATCCTCGTTCGTCTTGAACAAACCGCTTCCGGCTACGAGGTCGTACGCTATGGCATCCTTTTGCAGCTCTCCGGGCGCTTTCCAACAGCCCAGTTCGACGAAACTCTTCGGATTGAAAGCCCGTGCTTTTTTCAGGAGATACTCACAGGTTTTCTTTGCCGCAGAACGGTCCTCATTGACCAGCCAGAGTTTGCCGCAGGCAATCGGGTCGCCCTGCTTTGCCTTGACCAGCGGGCCATTGGTCCGGTGGTTCCAACCGTAACGCGTTCCCCGCGACGCGGGATCCGAATCCTTGAGGGCCTTCCGAAAGCTCAGGGCCTCATCGCTGCTCCACGACACGAAGGGATGCTTCTTTCCGAGAACGATTGTCACCTCAGCGCCTGTGAGGTCATCCGTCCCAAGCACGAGCTTCCGCTCCTCTGCCGCGCCGCGCGACATTACAGCCAATGTGAATGCCACGACAATTGGAAATGACCTTTGCATCTTCTTTGTATTCTCTCGAGAAAAGCTCAATGGGGCAGGGTCCGCCAAAGAAACCAGAGACTGAGGAGGTGCGCAAAGATAATCTTCCGGTCGGGCTGGGTCGCAAGTAGATCAGACGGCGGGACGCCTGCCCCACACATCGCTGCTGTATCTTGTCGAACTTCTTTCCTCAACACTGAAACCTTAACACCTGGGTGATCTGCCTGACCGAGCTTGCGAGGCCGGCGGAGGAGCTAAATGGGCAGACAGTTACGAATAATCCAGGTTGACCGTTTGACCGCAGGAAAAGCCGCTTTAGAAGCAAGCCTGAGTTTCCATTCTTTCTGAGGTCATAGACTCATGACTGGCGGAGAATTGCTTATCGAATGCCTGCTTGCGCAGCAGGTCGATACTGTCTTTGGCATACCGGGCATTCAGACCGATCACATCTATGCCGCTCTGATCGGGAAGCAGGACGAGATTCGGCACATCCTCTTTCGCAATGAACAGAGCGGGTCGATGATGGCCGAAGGCTACGCACGTGCTTCGGGTCGGCCGGGAGTCTGCCTCACCGTTCCCGGGCCGGGTGCCACGAATGCTGCCACCGGCGTCGCCGAAGCCTATTCCGCTTCGACTCCGCTCCTGCTGATAACGGGAGGGACGAAACGAGCCCATGCAACAAAACACCCCAGCCGCGTGTTTCACGGGCTGCACCACGATCGTTTTTTCGACCCGATAACCAAATGGCATGGCCAGGCCCGTACCGCGGATGAAATCCCCGGCCTCGTTGAACGAGCATTCCAGGAATTAATTCGAGGACGACCGGGACCGGTTCATCTGGAATTTCCGCCGGACGCCCTCGCAGAAGAGACTTCTGTTGAGCCTTGCCAGCGAGTCTCGAGGGAGCCGCAGTCTTCAGAGACCTCCGGCCTTGCCGATCTCGCAAGACGACTCCACGCCGCGGAGTCACCGGTCATTCTGGCTGGTTCCGGGGTACTTTTTGCAAAGGCTCAGGACTCTTTGCGAGAGTTGTCCGAAACCTGGCAGGCGCCTGTCAGCACGAGCCTGCTCGCCCGCGGATTGCTGCCGGAGGATCATCCCCTTTCCATCGGATGCATGCGGGGCGATTGTGCCGTGGAGATGATTGAGGATTCTGACTGCGTGCTCGCCATTGGGTGCCGGTTTACATACTTCGATACGCGGGAGTGGGGCGTGAAGATTCCCGCGCCTCTCTATTGCCTGGCCACGGATGATCGTGATGTGCCTGAGGAGTATCCCACGGAGGCCGTCTACTTTGGGGACGCAGGCATTTTGATAAGTGGCCTGCTCGAAGAAATGACCTCCCGCGCGGGCCTGCAGCGCAAGAAATGGCTGGGGCAGGCCGGTGCCGCCAGGGACAGGCAGCGATCCGAACCTTCCCATCCTCTGATTTCGGCTTTGAGCAGGAACCTGCCAGGGGATGCGATTACCGTTGCGGACGTTCACACGCTGGGCTATCGGATGCAGGCCCGGTTCCCGATCAATCAGCCTCGGTCATTTCTCTATTCCGCTGTCTACGTCAACCTGGGATATGGGTTGCCTCCTGCTCTCGGCGCCAAGATCGCCTTTCCCGACCGAGCGGTGGTGGCCGTGTGCGGGGACGGCGGATTCGCAATGACGGGAACAGAACTGGCAACGGCCGCGCAACTGGGCCTCGACGTCAAGATCATTGTGACAAACGATGGCGGGTATTCTTCCATTCGGCCGGGACAGCAGAAGTTGTCAGGCGGGAAGACTCTTGGCGCCGATTTGAAGAACCCCGACTTCATGATGCTGGCCAAAGCGTATGGTATTCCAGGCTACCGGATTGAATCCGTAGAGTCGCTGGACAGCGTTCTCCAGGAGGCCATGGAACACAACGGGCCAGTTCTTATCGAGTTGGCGGCGACAGGCGAATTGGCGCCGTTCTAAACACGATGTCATAAGAGATTTCGCATATGCCACGGCGCCTGACGCTCAAGCACCATTTCTTCGCCTCCACGGGGGCAGGCCCCGGACGTGGCCAAGAGGTTAGTTACTGATCTGATACTGACGTTAACGAATGCGAAGTTTCTTATGGCGCCGTTCTAGCTGAAGTCAGCACCATTCACGCCTGCCCCAGTACCCCGAGGACATGGTCGGCTACTTTTTGGGCTGCGCCTTTTCGTTCCTCCTCCGGGACCTTGTCCATGTCAGTGACGTCGGTGTACTTCTTGTAGACGGACACCGCATCAAATTGCACCAGCTTATCTTCGTCGACCAGGTTCTGGATAATCCTGCCGTGGCAGCGCAGGAAGCATCCTTCGATCAGAACGACTTGGTCCGCGGTCTTGATCCACTGCGCCATCGGTGATTCAGGCATGGAGTAAAGGGCGCCGTGGCCGGCGCGTGCGTAGGGTTCTTCTTCGGCCACGATGTTCGCGGCGAGACGGGAGATCTCTCCGTGGATGCAGACTCCTTCGCACGAGAGGACCGGTATTCTGCCGTTGGTCTGATTCCTGATCCCAATCGTTTCGGCGCACGGGCAACGATGTTTCGTTCCGTCGACTTCAATTGAGTGCTGTTGTGTCTCGCTCATGGTGACTTCCTGTTCAGACGTGCAGGTGATGAGGTGATGCCGCGGATCCTCCCGCTCTACTGATGGGGCCTGGCGAACGCAATCAACTGGTGGGGCCAGCCTTCCTGACTGCAACCGAGGACTCGATCCGTTCTTGTTCCGAAATCGGCGTTTCATCTAATTCGCAGACTGGGATGCCTGCCCCAAAATGTTCTCCTCATTACTCGGAGGATCTTCGCCGGACAGGTCATTGTGGATCGCTGCCGCGGCATCCTTTCCTGCACCCGCGGCCAGGATTACGGTAGCTGCACCAGTCACTGCATCTCCGCCGGCATAGACTCGCCGGCGTGAAGTCTCCCCTCTGCCGTCGTCAACGATGAGGCCCCCTTTGCGGTTCGTCTCAAGGCCGGGCGTGGTTTTCACGAGGAGCGGATTCGGTGTGGTTCCAATCGAGAGAACCACGTTATCCATCGGCAGCACAAACTCTGAGCCTTCAATCGGAATAGGCCGCGCCCGGCCGGATTCGTCCGGCTCGCCCAATTCCATCTTCAGGCACTTGAGTCCTGTGACCCATCCGTCTTCATCGCCGAGGACTTCAATCGGGTTGGTCAGCCAATGAAACTGGACTCCTTCCTCGATGGCATGATGGTACTCCTCCACACGGGCCGTCATTTCCTTATCGCTGCGGCGGTAAACGATAAGCCCCTCTTCAGCGCCCATTCGGAGAGCTGAGCGGACGGCATCCATGGCCGTGTTGCCGGCACCGATGACAGCGACCCGTTTGCCGACCTTTAATGGTGTTTCCACCTGCGGAAACTGGAAGGCTCGCATGAGATTGATGCGAGTCAGGAACTCGTTGGCGGAGTAAACGCCATTCAGATTCTCGCCGGGTATGCCGAGGAACATGGGCAGACCCGCACCGGTCCCGATGAAGAGCGCGGTAAAGCCCAGATCGTCAAAGAGCTCATCGAGTTTGATGGTCTTCCCGATAATGACGTTACAGACAATCTCCACGCCGAGTTTCTTGAGCAGGTCAATTTCCCAGTCGAGAATGTCCTTGGGCAGGCGGAATTCCGGGATGCCGTAGCGCAGGACTCCGCCAGGCGCGTGCAGACCTTCATAAATAGTCACGGGGTAACCCAATCGTGCCAGTTCGCCGGCGCAGACCAGGCCGGCGGGTCCGGAACCTATGACTGCAATCTTTTCGGGCCGCCATGGCTGAGTCGGCGGCTCATCATCGGGCTGGGCCCGTTCCCAGTCTGCTACGAAGCGTTCGAGATGTCCGATGGCAACGGGTTCAAAGCGCTTGGCCAGATGACAGACCAATTCGCACTGGTCTTCCTGGGGGCAGACGCGGCCGCAGATTGCCGGGAGCGGGTTGGCGGATCGCAGGATCTTCGCCGCTCCTCGCATGTCTCCCATAGCAATGGCGTGCATGAATTCCGGTATCGGAACGCCCACAGGGCAGCCATCGACGCAGTCCGCTTCCTGGCATCGGATACAGCGTTCGGCCTCGAATGCGGCATGGGACAGTGCGTAGCCATCGTTCACTTCCAGGAAGTCTCGCGCCCGTTGCTGAGCTTCGCGCTCGGGCATATGGGTCTTGTCGACGCGTTTCACCGGCATTAGACGTATCCTCCTTCTTTTGCTCTGCAGGCGGCAATCTCTTCTTCCTTGACGTACATCTTGGAGCGCCGTACGGCCTCGTTGAAGTCCACCGCGTGCCCGTCAAAAATCGGCCCGTCTACGCAGGCAAACTTGACTTCTCCGCCAACGGAGACGCGGCATCCACCACACATTCCAGTTCCATCGACCATCAACGGGTCCATGGACACGTGGGTGTCAATCTCATGGGGGCGAGTGAGCTCAGCCACGGCCCGCATCATGACGGGGGGGCCGATAGCGATGACATGGTCGGGCTTTCCCGGACCGTCGCCTTCGATCAACTGCTCAAGCCGCTGAGTCACGAATCCTTTGAAACCGACAGAACCGTCATCGGTACAGAGCTCAAGATTGCGGCATGCGGCGCGCAACTCGTCCACAAGAATCAGGAGCTCCTGATTCCTGGCACCGAGGATGACTGTTGTGTTGTCCCCCCGATTCGTCAGCTCTCTCATGAGGCACAACAGAGCGGCAGCGCCGAACCCGCCCCCGATGCCGATCACGTGGCCGCCGGACGGGATGTCTGCAGGCTCTCCGAGGGGGCCGACCATGTCCAGGATTTCCTCGCCGGGTTCGTGCGCGCCCAGTTGGCGGGTGGTGGCACCTACCTCCTGGACCACGATGGTCACGGTTCCGGCGTCCCGGTCATAGTCAGCGATGGTGAGAGGAATTCGCTCTCCGCCATCGCGCACTCTGATGATAATGAATTGTCCCGGCTGTGCGGCCGCCGCGATCATCGGCGCGTCGATGCGGAACAGTTGAGTGATGGGCGTGAGTTGTCGTTTCTCGAGTATTTTGGGCATCCTCTACAGATCCTCATTTTCATGCATTGCCAGGATCCGGCGCCACCTGCGATCCACTTCCGCCTGGACGGAGTCGATGTAATCGGAGTTGCCGGGTTTGGCGAGGTGTTTGGTCTTGCCCATGATCTTGAGCCAATCAGCGATTGTCTTGCGCCGATCGAGGGCATCCGGGTTGTAGGAAAGGGTCGTGTGTCCTTTTTCCACTTCGTAAAGAGGGAAGAAGCAACTGTCCACCGCGGCCTGAAGGACAACCTGCCCGGCGTCGTCTGTGGTTCGCCAATTGAGCGGGCAGAACGAGAGGATTTTCCCGTAGGTCAGCCCTTCTCCTTTGGCGTACCACTGGGCTTTGGCAACCTTCCGCATAAGGTCTTCTGCGTAGCCTTCACTGGCCGTGAAAACATACGGCACGTGGCAGGAAGCAAAAATCTGTGCGGAATCTTTGTGATGAAAAACCTTGCCGGGAAGCACGCTACCCACTTCGCTGGTGGAGGTGCGGTGGCCCATCGGCGTCGAGTAAGAGAGCTGCGCCCCGGTGTTCATGTAGCCCTGGTTGTCGTATTCCAGAATCATCATGCGGTGGTTGCGGTGGGCCGTTCCCAGGGCGGGCCCCATGCCGATATCCATGCCGCCATCGCCTGTCACCATCACGAAGGTGATGTCCGGTGAGCCGGGCAGCTCGCCCCTGCGCATCCGCTCGTGGTACATCTCCACCAGACCGGAAAGCGTCGCCGCTCCGTTCTGGAACAGGTTATGGATGTAAGTAATCCGGTGCGCTGTTTTCGGGTAGCCCGTGGTCACCACCATTGCACAGCCTGTCTGAAATAACACGACGACGTCGCCTTCGAGCACGCTGTATACCTGCCGCAGAAGCGGAAAGACCCCGCAGCCGGGGCACCCGCCATGTCCGGGCGCTACGCGGCTGGGCGTGGTTGCCATTTTCCACATGGGCTCGAGCTCGACATCCAGACGGCCGGTTTCCGGATTCTGGGTCACCTTCGCCATGCCACGGGAAACTTCCTCGGATTCCACTGGTGGAAGACCTTCGGGCGGAGATTCTTCCGGGTCTCCGGCATAGGCCCCGTAGTAGGCGAACAGGGGCGCTTCCCGGGCGTTCCGGGCTTCTTCGAAAAACGCCTCCGCATCATCATCGTAAAAATCACGTCCGCCCAAGCCATAGATGCGGCTCAGAATGGTGGTCGTGTTTTCCGGATCCTGCTGGAGGGCAGCACGAACTTCGAGGGAAAGGTTGCCGCCATCTGCACCATATGAGTCCCCCCGATCCCCGACCACGACGGCACGGACTCCACGGAGTATTTTCCGGAATTCATTGCCTGGGAAGGGACGCAAGACGTTAGGTGAAAGGACGCCGACTTTCTGACCTTTGTCGCGCAGCCGATCGGTAACTTCTTTTGCTGTTTCTGCCGCGGAGTTGAGCAGAACCAGGGCATATTCCGCGTCCTCCATTCGATAGGCATCCATGGTCGGATGCCGACGTCCGGTCAGCGTTGCCAGCTCTGACAGGACCTCAGGGACGACTCGGCGTGCAGCCTCCATGGCCAGATGCTGCTGCATTTTGTTGTTGATGAGGTCCGGATCGTTCATGTAGGGCCCGAAAGTCACGGGCTTACGCGGATCGAGAGCCGTGTATGGCGTTTCGGGATGCCCGAGGAATTCTTTGACTGGCTCCAGATCCTCGAAGACTTCAATACGGCGTTTCTGATGGCTAGTAAAAAAGCCGTCATAAGCAACAAGAACGGGCAGCCGGACATCCGGATGCTCGCCGATTCGAACCGCGGCAAAGTTCAAGTCGTAGACGGCCTGCGGATCCCTGGCCAGCAGCATGATCCAGCCGGCATTCAACACAAAGTAGATGTCGCTGTGGTCACACCGAATATCGAGTGGACCCGAGATAGCTCGGGTGGCGACGTTCAGCACCATGGGCGCTCGGGTCCCGGATTGAACGGGAAGCTGCTCCAGAGAGAAGAGCAGCCCTTGCGAAGAAGTCGCGTTCAGCACTCGCCCCCCGCCGAGAGCCGCGCCGTAACAGATGCCGGCGGCTCCGTGCTCACCATCTCCCGGCACCATGACCGTCTCGTGTTCACCATTCGCGGCCATCTTCGAAAGACTCTCAGCGACTTCAGTGGAGGGGGTTATCGGGTAGTATCCCATCAGGTGGAAGCCGATGTCACGAGCGGCCAGAGCTGCGGCCTCATTACCGCTTCGGAAGTCCAGACGTTGGCCCTGTGCCGAGCTGCGATTCGCCGTCTGCTTCACCGATTCTGTAGAAACAAAACTAGTCATTCGCTTCTCCGTTCTGCTCAAAAAATCCAGGAAAGAGCGGGACACGCTTATCGTCGGCGAGGCCCGGGGTCTCGATTTCGCGGGTCATGGCACCCGTGGGGCACGTCTCGACACACCGGAGACACCCTTTGCAGTAGCGATAATCGACGCCGTCAAGATGGACAGAGCCCTCGGGGTCCGTGGACCACACGAGGCATAGATCGGGACAGACCATGTCGCATATGCCACACCGGATGCATCCTTCCTTGTCCAGAACCGGCAACCATCCCGCCCGAGAGACGGTCAGGTCGTTCCACACGGTATTGCCGGGCGTTGGCAGAACTCCACCGAGGGGAGCGGTCTCATAGCCCCAGACAGGGCCGGGCCGCATGATCGGCAGGTCTCCTTCAGCCTGTCCGACGTTCTCCATGATTTCGAATTCCTCCGCGCCGCGGCGGAAGGCCCGCTCGTTGGATGCCACGGCCTCAGGATGTTTGGAGGCAAACTCATCGGACAGGGCCTCAAGCAGGACATCGAATTCGAGGAATGGGAAAGCCGCTGAAAGCGTGCCGAGCAGAACAGCATTGGGCCTTGACTTTTCTTCAACGGCAATGCGCAGCGCGTCCAAACGGATGACTCGCGCGGTTGCCGGGAGTTGAGCCAGGGATGCTGGTGGCTCTGGGTCAGCGGAATTGTATATCAGTGTTCCTTCAGCCTGGAGGCCTGCAATCGTCGCCGGATGATCGATAAGTGCGCTGTGGAAAACAACGATCACGTGTGGTGATTCGACTGGAGCGCTTGTCCGAATAGGTTTGTTGGCCGGACCAAGTCGGACGAAGGAACGAACGACTGAGCCCTTCTTTTCCGAGCCATACGATGAGAAATGTGCGCCATTCATGTCCATCCGCAGCACGGCAGCCGCTGCCAGGACCTGGCCGGCAGCATGGGCACCAAGCCCGCCAATCGATTCAAAGCGGATTTCAAAGAAACGATCAGAGTCGGCTGACGATTTGTTCTTATTCATGTTTACGGACCCTACATAGCTCATGTGCTGGAATCAAGCCCCTGGAACACCCGTCCTCTTATTTCCGAAGATGGAAATGTGCATCCGAAAGCTCTGACGATGGATCCGTAAAAGAGACCTCTACGTGCCAGAAGTAGGACTTTTTTCGAACAAGGACAGGCTTGCAGAGCATGGCAAGGACTAAAACGGACGGATGCGGGAAGCTTGTCAGCGTCACCCGCCTGAAAATCAAGCTTTACCGGCTGGGAATGGGTGATCGAGGCATCCAAGCTGGACCGCATCATCTGCATGACATGGGCAAAAGAGCGGTTCCATCGAAATGGATTTGGCTAAACTTTTGCATGATATGCAGATTGTGCGCAAAAAGAGCATTCATTGCCATTCACCCTTTTCCAGCAAAAGCCTTACCTCTGCAGAATCAACATCAACGGCATAGTATCGGAGCAAAAATTCATGGCAGCGACCGCGATTCAAGACGATATTTCGAGTGTCCTCGAGCAATACGAACCTCGGCGTGAAAACCTGATTCCAATCATTCAGGATGCGCAGGACTGCATCGGATTTATCTCGCAAAAAGCTATTGAGGAAATCGCTGAGTACCTCGATCTTTCAGAGAACGATGTCTTCGGCGTGGCGACTTTCTACTCACAATTCCGCTTCGCTCCCCTCGGCGAACACCACGTTCGGGTCTGCCGCGGAACTGCGTGTCATGTGCGGGGCAGCGGACAGATCCAGGAAGCAGTCATGAGGAAGCTTGGGATCGCTCCCGGCGAAACATCGGAAGACCAGATGTACAGCCTCGAGCGAGTTGCCTGTTTTGGCTCCTGTGCCCTGGCCCCACTGGTGGTTGTAGACGATGACGTTCACGGCCGAATGAACGTAAGAAAAACCGAGAAGCTGATTGAGAAAATTGATGAAGGCATTTGAAAAACTGCAAGAAGCCGCGGCCGTCGAGTGGCAGCGATTCTCCTGTGAAAACCAGGCCAGAATTCTCGTCGGCTCCGCGACCTGTGGACGGGCAGCGGGCGCGCTCAGTGTGCTGGAGGCCTTCAGTACCGAGCTGGAAAAACATGGCCTCCACGAGAAGGTCATGCTTTCAGAAGTCGGCTGCCTTGGCCTCTGTCACGCCGAAGTGCTGGTGGAGATCAAAGGGCTGGACGGCAGGAGCGTGCTCTACCAGAAAGTGGATGCTCGGAGTGTCCCCCGCATCGTTAAATCTCACCTGATAGACGGTGAGCCATCGTCCAGAAAGGCCCTCGCCATCATGTCCGATGGTCCGCACAACGGGCTTCCCACATTCGCAGAACTGCCTTTCGTTCGGCACCAGGTAAAGATCGTCCTTCGAAACTGCGGCATCATCGATCCCACAAATATCGACCACTACATCGCAAGAGGCGGTTACAGCGGCCTGATCAGGTCGTTGAGCATTGAGCCGGATGAGGTCATTGAAGAAATGGTGTCATCGGGTCTCAGAGGACGAGGGGGGGCTGGCTTCCCCACCGGCAGGAAGTGGGGTCTTGCCAGTGAGGCCGCAGGAGAAGACAAATACGTCATCTGCAACGCAGACGAAGGTGATCCCGGCGCCTTCATGGATCGGTCAGTTCTGGAAAGCGACCCGCAGTCGGTCCTCGAGGGAATGCTCGTCGCCGGGTACGCCATCGGCTCGCGATTCGGCTATGTGTACTGCCGGGATGAATATCCTCTCGCCATCGAACGCCTCCAGACGGCCATCGCTCAGATGCGAGAGAAGGGACTGCTGGGGGAAGATATTTTGGGTTCCGGGTTCAGCTTCGACATCAAAATCAAAAGAGGGGCGGGGGCATTCGTTTGCGGCGAAGAGACGGCCCTGATGGCCAGCGTCGAGGGCAGACGGGGAATGCCCATGCCGAAGCCGCCATTTCCGGCAGTGTCCGGTCTGTTTCACAAGCCCACGTGTATCAACAATGTCGAGACTCTGGCTTCAGTCTCAGCCATCATGGAACGCGGCCCGGACTGGTACAGCACTTACGGTACAGAGCAGAGCCGGGGCACCAAGACCTTTGCATTGACAGGCAAAATCAATAACGCCGGCCTTATCGAAGTGCCAATGGGTATCAGTCTCAGGACCATCATCGAAGACATCGGGGGTGGGATCCCTGACGACAGACAGTTCAAAGCGGTTCAAACCGGCGGGCCGTCAGGCGGATGCATCCCTGCGGAACTTCTCGACCTGCCTGTCGACTACGAACACCTCCGAGAGGCCGGCTCGATTATGGGGTCAGGTGGAATGGTCGTGATGGATGAGCAGTCCTGCATGGTGGACGTGTCAAGATACTTCGTGACCTTTACCGAGAATGAGTCCTGCGGTAAATGCGTCCCTTGCCGTATGGGCACTCAACACGTGTTAAATATCCTGACCGAGATTACCGAAGGAAGAGGCAACGCCGCCCAGATCGAACAACTCAATAAAATTGGGGACACGATGCGCCGTGCATCCTTGTGCGGGCTCGGACAGACCGCGCCCAATCCAGTGCTTTCCACGCTCCGGTTTTTTGGTGACGAATATCGGGCGCACGTTGAAGAGAAAAAATGCCCTGCAGGTGTTTGCCGGTCGATGGTCACTTTCACGATTAATGCGGAAACGTGCACCGGTTGCCGAGCTTGCTCGATGTCATGCCCCGTTGAGGGCATCTCCGGAGAGAAGAAGACGCCCCACAAGATTGATCAGTTAGTTTGCATTCAGTGCGGTTCATGCCGTGATGTCTGTCATTTCGACGCCGTGCTGGTGGACTGAGTAGACGCAGCATTGGAAAGGGATTCCATGCCACAGATAAGCCTTACTATTGACGGGATCGAAATCGAAGCCGACGAGGGAACGATGGTTCTCGATGTGGCCAGGAAGGCCGGGATAGAGATACCCACGGTTTGCGCGCACGAAGACCTTGCGCCGTATGGGGCATGCAGGCTGTGCATTGTTGATATTGAAGGCTTGCCCGGTCTCCCAACCTCTTGCACTACACCCGCCGCCCCGGGAATGGTCGTCCACACTCAGACTGAAGCGCTACAGTCTCTTCGCCAGCGTACCCTCGAACTGATGCTCTCCGGCCATCCTAAGGGGTGTCTTGTCTGTCCACACAGGACCGACTGCGAGAATCATCGCCCCAACCCCACCAAGGCCGGCAGAACGACTCGATGCGGGTTCTGTTCCAACCGTTCCGGATGCTCCATCCGCGATATGAGCTTCGAGATGTGTCCGACCTCGGAGTTGGACCTTCCGACCATCTATTACGGATATAACCTCGAGCGTTCCGATCCGTTCATGGATCGTGACTACAACCTCTGCGTCCTCTGTGCTAAATGCTGGCGGATCTGCGAAAAAATTCATGGGAAGCCGGCCCTCAGCCTTGTCAATCGAGGACGCTGGGCCCGGCCCGGTACCAATTTCGACAAGAGCTACGTCGGTTCCGGCTGCACCTTCTGCGGTGCCTGCATTGACATCTGTCCAACCGGCACACTCTCGGACCGTACCGGGCGCTGGCACGGGCAACCGGACAAGATCACCCTTTCGACTTGCACGCTCTGTCCGGAAGGGTGTTCCATGTGGGTTCATACCACGGACGGGAAAGTCACATCGACTCGAATGTGGGCTTTTGACCGGGAATCGCGGTTGTGTGCCCTTGGACGCTTTGTATTCGCGCAAATGCACAACGCTCCGATCCGGCTCCGGCGGCCGTACGTCAGAACGAATGGTGAAAGCATTCCGATGGAGTGGGACGACGCGTTGAAAGCCGCAGCAGAAAGGCTCTCCGCCTTCGACAAAGGCCAGGTTGTGGTGATCGCCAGCGAATGTGATACCCGTGAGACCCGCTACCTTTACCAGAAGCTGGCCGTGGAAGAACTCAGCGCGGATGTGCTCTTTGTTCCGCTGGGCGGCTCCGGAGATCCATCGCTGGGCGAACGTCTCCGTGACGGCTCAGTCAAGGCCGCAATCGTGGCGGGCGACTTCCTGGATCAGGAATCGATAGAGCGTCTCGAATGCCTCATCGCCGTCGACTGGCGGCCCTCAGACGTTTCACGAAACGCGGACATCGTCCTTCCTGCGGCCATCCTTTCAGAATCCGAAGGCACTTTCAGAGATGCTTCAGGCAACGTCAGGTCTGTGCCATGCTGCTCAGAGACGGTCGGAGAGGCCAGGCCGGAATGGCGAATTGTCCGGGACATTGCCAGGGCAATGGGCTCAGAAGAGTTCGACTACGAAACGATAAACGATGTTACCTCAGAAATCGTCGATGACCGCCCGCCCTCGCCGTGGAACGGGAGCCCGAGAGACAACCTGAAGGAACTGCCGGGACACTTCCGTGGCCACTGCATCGCGGACTCGGCGCAGGAGGTCGAGATGCTTGGGCTTCCAACCAAAGCAGTTCGCAAGCGCAGCGAGACCGAGGAAGAAGGTTTCCGGATCATCGAAAAGAAAGAGATCGTGCCCAACTTCCATCTCCTCGAGGTCGAAGCCCCTCAGGTCGCCCGTTTTGCCAAGCCCGGCCAATTCGTCATCGTCATGGTCAGCGAAGAATCGGAACGCGTTCCCTACACACTGGCGGACTGGAATGAAGAGACCGGCACCATCACGATGATCGTCGAGGAGGTCGGCCGTTCGAGCAGGGAAGTCGCTTTGCTGAAGGAAGGCGGCATGATCGCGCACGTGACCGGCCCCCTTGGCATGCCTGTGAACATAGAAAAATTCGGCACGGTGGTGATGGGCGCGGGGTGTTACGGCGTCGGGGCCGTCTATCCCATTGCCAGAGCCATGAAAGCGGCCGGCAATCGCGTCATCACTGTCGTCGAGGCATGCAGCTACTACCTCATCTATTGGGAGGACAAGCTTGCTGAGGTCTCCGATGAAATCCTCTTCGCCACCAAAGACGGCAGCCGGGGTACTCACGGGGGCGTTCAAGACGTATTCGGACAGTTGCTCACCAGCACTGACGGCGGCAGTGACCCGCCCGATGTCTTCGTGGCTATTGGATGCACCTTCATGATGAGAAGTGCCGTCGAGGTGACACGAGCGTCCCGCGTGCCCACGTATGTAGCCCTCAATCCGATCATGGTTGATGGCACTGGCATGTGCGGCGCGTGCCGCTGCACCGTTGAAGGCGAAACGCGATTTGCCTGCATCGACGGACCAATCTTTAACGGCCATGAAGTCGATTGGGACGAGCTGTCCTCGCGGAGAAGCGCTTACGCCAATGTCGAAGTGGAAGCGCTTTCACACGGCGGTCCGCCCGAGCCGCTGGAAGCTCAGGCCGGCGGCTCCGCAGCAAGGGGGGTATGCAGCGAGGACCGCTGTGATTTTGCGAACATAAGGCCCACTTACGGGAACTGAGAAGCATGCTGAAGGAAGAGACCAAGAACGCGAAGAACGGAAAGAAGAAGAAGAAAGTGGGGGAGCCGCGGCAACCCATGCCGGAACAGGATCCCCGAACGCGCGCCCGCAACTTTGAAGAAGTGCCCAAGGGCTATACCGATGAGATGGCTATCGCCGAGGCGGCCCGCTGCCTCACGTGCAAGAAGCCCAAGTGCGTCGAGGGATGTCCGGTCCGCATCAACATTCCGGGATTCGTCGGCCTGATCGCAGATGGCCGTTTCATCGAGGCCGCGATGAAATTGAAAGAGGACACAGCTCTTCCCGCGGTATGCGGCCGCGTTTGCCCACAGGAAACTCAGTGCGAAGCAGAATGCGTGCTGGGAAAGAAGTTCGAGCCCGTCGCCATCGGCCGCCTGGAGCGCTTCGCCGCAGACTATGCCCGCGATCACGGCGAGCCGGACCCCGATGTAACTTCGCCCACCGGAAAAAAAGTCGCCGTTATCGGTGCAGGTCCCGCGGGTATCACCGCTGCCAGCGACCTTGCCTGCCGCGGGCACAAGATCATTATGTTCGAAGCACTGCATCAACCGGGCGGCGTGCTTGTCTACGGCATCCCGCAGTTCCGCCTGCCCAAAGAGATCGTGCAATACGAAGTCAACGGACTGAAGAAGCTTGGCGTCGAGATCCGTACTGACTACGTCATTGGCAAGACGGAGACCGTGGACCAGTTGCTGGAAGAATACGACGCGGTCTTCATCGCCACAGGCGCCGGGCTGCCCATGTTCCTGGGCATTCCTGGCGAGAACGCCATCGGCGTGTTCTCTGCCAACGAGTTTCTCACCCGCGTCAACTTGATGAAGGCTTACGATTTCCCACACCATGCCACATCTCCGATCCGGGCAGATCACGTGATCACCGTTGGCGGGGGCAACGTGGCCATGGACTCGGCACGAACCGCTCTTCGCCTCGAAACCAGGTCAACCATCGTCTATCGCCGCAGCCGAGCCGAAATGCCAGCCCGGGACGAGGAGATACACCACGCGGAAGAGGAAGGCGTCGCTATGAATCTGCTCACGAACCCTGTCCGGATCCTCTCGGATGAAAACAACCGGGCCACTGGCATGGAGTGCATCCGGATGGAACTCGGAGAGCCCGACGAATCCGGACGGCGGAGGCCAGTGCCCATCGAAGGCAGTGAATTCGTGATCGAGGCGGACACCATGGTTATCGCCATCGGCAACCGCCCCAACCCGCTCATCCCCCAGACCACGGAAGGGCTGGATGTCTCCAAGTGGGGAACCGTTGAAGTAAATGAGGAGACCATGGCAACATCCAAGGACGGCGTTTTTGCAGCAGGCGACATCGTCTCAGGCGCCGCCACCGTTATCAGCGCCATGGGACAGGGCAAACAGGCGGCTGACGCCATCCACGAGTATTTGACCGGGTAGGCCAGGTTTCCCACGAGCGACAGTCCACAAAAGAACTGAACGATGGACCCAGCAGGCATTCGCGAAATCCTTCTTGTTCGGCCTTACATTTACAATCCTTATCAGTTCGAGGCCGTGGCTCGCGGGCTGCCCTATAAGACACGCATTCGGCCTCATTACAGCGGCATACCGTGGCTGCCTCTGTTCGAGCCGTTGACGCAGCGAGTGTCGGCGCTCAGCGAGGGCTACGCGGGCTATGGGCAATACGACTGCATGATACTGGCTGGGACGGACCTCGAATCGTGCACGGAACGAGATATCCAGCATATGCGATCTGCTTTCGAGCGAGGGTTGCCGGTACTCGTCTGCGGCGGTTTCTGCGGGCTGGGGCGGAGCTATCGTCTGTGGCACGACCTTGACGATTGTCTGCCCGCGCATGTCCCCGCCGGTGAGCCGGCCGAGTGCAAGGGTGAAGTGGTGACAGCTTCCGGACACGCCATTCAGTGCGGGCTTCCTGAATCGTTTGGTTCCGCCACCAAGGTCAACACTGTCGAGCCGGCAGAGGATACGCAGATCATCCTGTCGGCGAATGGCAAGCCCGTCCTTCTGGCGAGCGAAAAGTTCGGCGGCCGGCAATTGATGCTGACGGTTGCTGAAGCCGGCGGGCTCTGTTGTGACGGGCTCGATACGAGTGGCTTCTATGGTCATCCGTTCTATGCCGACCTGATGCGCCAGGCGCTCTCCTGGCTGATGGGCACCAAAACACCGCTTCGCTTCGAGTCACTGAGAATGGAGACAGGCTTAAGGCTGGATGAGCCCGTTGAACACGTCATTCAGTTGACCGCCAGGCGGGACGAAGAAGTTGAAGGCGGTCTGGTGCGCTGCGCGGTCTATGGTGTGGACGAAGCGCGCTTGATGTCCGGCGGGGACGCGGTGGCGGACGAGTTGGTCCACGAAGAAATCAGAGAGTTGGGAGAACGTGAGCAGCAGGAAGTCTTCAAGCTTGAAGACCCGATGCCTGGGCTGAATTCGGGTCTCTACGAAGTTGTGCTCACTGCAGAGATGAATGACCCGCCACTCACGCGGCCGAGCGGGACATTTGCCATGGCCGCGCCGCCGGCCTGGTCGAACTGGAAAGGCAATGCCGTTGACCTTCGCCGGTTCTGGCTTCGTTTTCCTGACCAGCGAAAAACAAAGGTGACTGTTCCAGGATGGTCCTGCACGATTCAGGAAGGGCAGGATTGGCAAGCGCAGGTCGATCCGCAGGGGGGCGCTGGCGCCACTCTCCGCGTCACCGATGAACGTGGTGAGCAGGTCGGAGAATCAACCGGCCAGCCATCAGGGCAGCAGGACCTGGTCTGGAAGGTGCCGGCCCTCCAGGAAGGTGATTACAGGGCCGTCGTTGAAGTGGCAGACGACGCACACAAAGAGGAATTCCGTTTCTTACTCAAGTTCGTTGACCCGCCCGATCCTGACGGCAGCCTCCAACTGGTCGGCCATTTCCGCGGGGACACGGCCGGTGACGAAGAACTGGTCGAGCGAATTCGTACCTGTCTCGAATCCTTCGGGCTGGATGCCCTGAGCTACGGCGGCATGAGCCATGCCCGCGACCTTTATGATGAATCGCTTCCCCGGCTGGAGCAGCCACGGGAACTGCGGAGACTGCGCTGGATGGATGCCGTGGTCGCTTCGCGAAGGCAAAACCTGTGGACGGATTTTGACGCCTCGATGATCGTCCTGGCCACGCACGGCGCCAGCAAGAGCTACGATCCGACCGAGCCATGCGTACATCATCCGGATTACGAAGCTGCCGTTCGGGACAAGCTGGCCCCGGCGCTCCGGCTGCAGGCATCACGTGCGGGCCTGATTTCAACGGAGATCATCGACGAGCCCCATCTCTACCCATCCAACATCTGCCGCTGCGCGATCTGCAAACGTCTCTACCACGAAACCTACAACGAAGAGATACCGACTTGGGAAGAAATCAATGGCGACCAGACTTCTCGTCGCTGGCACCTGTTCCAGTGGCTTGAGGATTATTCGACTCGCGCCTTCGCCGCGATCCGGAAAATCAAAGGGGAAACCGCTCCCGGCACGCGTCTTCACAACGTGGCTATCGACCGGCTGTTTTCGAGCAACTTCATGTTCAACGGCATCCACCGCTGGGCTGAGTTTGGCGACGAGATCTACATGGCCTGCTATCCGTGGTCGTACCTGAACTACAGGGGACGTAACCAGGTGCCGCATAGCCAGACGCACTGGATCGCCGCCTGGATTCGCGGGCTGGCCGCTCACTACGACATTCACTGGGGCGTCTTCATGGAAATCTGGGAGCATGACGTGCCCAACCGTTGGATGCCGCCTTACTGGTCGGTCGGCCAGTTCTATGCGCTCCTTGCTGCGGGCGTCACACGCCTCGACACGTTTATCCTGTCGTTCGGCTTCGAATGCTTTGGCATCAGCGACAAGCGCCTGCGCGAATTCGGCTTCGAGGTGAACAAGGTACGGCCCTTCTTTCCGCTTCTTGCCCAGACCAGACGTCCCAGGGCGCGGATGGCCTTCGTCAATCCGTGGTGCCAATGGGTCATGGAGCCGCAGCCGCATTACCTTCCCCCGGATCATGAGGGCTACGGTTACTACCGGCGTTATGCCTTTCCCATCGACAAGCTATACCCGAATGAGAATCGCCGGATGCTGGCCTTCGAGCTGTTTCATCGCACCTTCAGCGACCTCGACCAGGTGGATGAACAGCTCCTCTGCGAAGCGCCAATGGATTACGGCGCCATCATCATCTGTGACTGCAACTTCCTCATGCGCCAGACCATGGAGGAGCTCGAAAGCTTCGTCGAGAAGGGCGGTGCCCTTGTGCTCGACTGCGAACCGAGACGCGATGAGTCGGGGCAGGAGACTGATTATTACCAGCGACTGACCAGCGGTTCCACAGGAGAAACCGGCGTCATCGTTCCCGGCCTCGGCTATGAGCGATTCCAATTCGGCGAAGGTTCTGTCCTTTGCTTCACCTCCAGCTTGCAGACCAGCTATGCGGATGCCCTGGAGAGTGAGCGGCTGGGCATCCGTGAACGCCTCGAGCAAACGATCTCCCGTCTGCTGCGCGGCATCGGCCTCACACCCCGGTGGCAGACGGACTGCGGGGACCTGGATGCCGGATTGCGTCTGGCCGACAACACCTGCCTCGTGCCGGTCGCGAACCTCTGCCCCGATCATCGGTCGGGCCGCATCACGCTCAGCGAATTGCCATTTGTGCCCGTTTTCGCCGCCAACCTGACAGATGGTTCGTTCATCGAATTCTCCCCCAGGGACGATGAAGTAGTCTTCGATGTCTCACTCGACGGCTACCACGGCACACTTTTCGGTTTCTTCGCCTCTCGGCCCGAACGATGTGTGGTCTGCCTCGGTCAGCAGAATCTCAGACCCGGAGACACGCTGCATTACGACGTTTCACTCGAATCCGGTGAAGGCTCGAAAGCGCTCGGCACGTTTATGGTCGAAGCCACCGTGACCGACTCCAGCGGAAGCGTCCATCATCGGCTTGGAGGCCCAATCATCGTGCGGGGCGGGATTGCTGGTTTTGAGAAACGTCTGCCTGTCAATGCAGTGCCGGGAAAATGGTCCGTAACTGTGAGTGATCCATTGACAGGGCTGAGCGCAGAGGAGGAGTTTGATGTACATCCGCGAGCCGATGCCTGACCGGAACTGCAAATGCTTCACATTACAAACGGAGATTCGGTAACCGGTACGATGAAGGCGGCAAATCTGCCGGGAACGTATCTGCCATGGCGCGATGTCTTGCATGACGGCCCTGTGCCTGCGGGCAAGTCGTTGAATGAGATGTCGGAAGTTCGGGCCCAATTCGTCCAGAGCCTCGGATGGGAATCGCCGGACGCTCTTGAAGACTTCAGAAGAAGAGACCGGGCCCTTGAACAATCGCACCTGGAAGATGAAATCATCCTCTGGTTCGAGCACGACCTTTACGATCAGCTCCAACTCATCCAACTGCTGGATTGGTTCGCACGGCACGGGACCGGGTCGGCCAGTTTGAGCCTGATCTGCATCGGCGATTTCCCAGGTATCGAGAAGTTCCTCGGCCTGGGACAACTCGCCCCCAACCAACTGTTGTCGCTCTGGGGTACACAGCAGGCGGTTACGCGAGACCAGCTTCATTTGGGTCGGAGAGCATGGGAGGCATTCACCTCACCTGACCCAATGACGATTCAGGAATTCCTCAAGGAAGACACCTCTGCGCTGCCGTTCCTCGATGGGGCTCTGACGCGCCACCTGGAACAGTTCCCATCGGTAAAGAATGGCCTTTCACGGACCGAGCAGCAGATTCTTGAAGCTCTCGCTCCCGGCTTCAGCCAACGGCCAGTGGACCTTTTCGGCCATGACACCGATATGGAACAGCGCGTTTTCTTCGGCGATCTTTCGTTCTTCATGCATCTGAATCGGCTCGCCAGGGGCGTCTCACCTCCAATTGAAATGGAGTTTGGGCATTCGGATCAGGGAGATTCTGGAAGGGCCGACTATTTGAAACAGAGTGTCTTCATCACAGACCAGGGACGGAGCGTGCTGAGCGGCAAGGTAGACAACGTGGCCATCAACGGTATAGATCGCTGGATCGGCGGAGCGCACCTGACAGGGGACAAGCCGTTGTGGAGATGGGACACGGATTCGAAAGTCCTGGTCCGAGATGAGGAGGCGTAATATGAAAATGAAAGACCATTCCAACTTACAGATGAGGCAACAATGACAATGCCAGAAACAGCACCTGCGGGCGTAGCCATCGTCGGTTGTGGAAACATTTCCAACGGATACGCAAGATGCATTCGGGAGAAACCGGACGTTTTGAAGATCATCGGAGCCTTCGATGCGCTGCCGGAAAAGACGGAAGCGTTCTGCGCCGAATATGGTGGGGACCCTTTCTCCTCACTCGAAGACCTGCTCGCGGACGACCGGATCGAAATCGTCATAAACCTCACGATTCACACTGCGCATGCCGGGGTAACGAAGCAGGCGCTCCTTGCCGGCAAACATGTCCACTCTGAAAAGCCACTGGCGACAGATCGTGACTCCGGCCGGGAAGTCGTTGAGCTGGCCAGGGAGAAAGGGCTCGTCCTCAGTTGCTCGCCTTTCGTCATCCTTGGCGAGGCGCAGCAGACCCTGTGGAAGGCCGTGCGCGACGGCCTCGTGGGGGACATAGTGGCCGTTAGCGCCGAGATGTTCTGGGGTCGTATCGAGGCGTGGCATCCTAATCCGATCGCCTTTTATTCCGAAGGCGCCGGGCCCATGCTGGACGTCGGCGTCTACCCGCTCAACATCCTGACCAGCATTCTCGGCCCGGTGTGCGAAGTCCGCGGCCTGGCCGAGATAACCATGCCGGAGCGTGAGATCGTGAGCGGGGAACTGGCCGGCGAAGAGTTCAAAGTGACGACACCAGACGTGGTCTACGGTCTGCTCACATTCGCAAACGGAGCCATCGGCAGGCTGACCACGACTTTTTCGCCATGGCTCTCTCATCAAACCGGCATGGAGCTGCACGGCACGAAGGGCTCTCTTTCTTTAGGCAACAATCATGGGTTTAACGCGCCGGTCAAGCTTGCGACATATCCCGATCGCGAATGGAAAGAGATCCCTCACATTCGGGAGCCTTATGCCGGAGTTGATTGGGCGAGAGGCGTGCTCGATACCGTGTCTGCCATTCGGGAAGGTCGCCCGTCCAGAGTTTCGGGCGAGCAGGCGTTCCACATTCTGGATATTTGCCTGAGTATTCTGGAAGCATCTGCAATGGGCAGCTCTGTCAAAGTGGAATCGACTTTTCAGCCTCAGTCGTAGTCTGCCTCTACCGTTGTCCGTTCTGAAGCAGGTGGCAGAACTACCCATTCTTTTTCCGGCTCGGCCGACGAACAGGGCTGACCGTTGACGGTGATTTTTTTGAGTTCCCTTTTCTCCGGATGCCGGAAACGGACGAACATCCGGTCCGGCGGCTTGCGCAATGGCGGATCGATAGCAGCACTGATCTGTTTGCCATCGGATGATGCCTGAATCTCGAAGCTCATGGCGCCGAAGTGAGTAGCGGCGTCGCGGAGGAACAGCTTCTTACCACTTCCAAGCCAGGCGCGGGGCAGGCCGCGGCCGAGATAGAGGTCGTTACCGACTTCCTGGATGAACATCTGCCGCAGCCAGTAGCAGACCATCGATTCGTCGGACGTCTTAAAATGGTCCCCGGCCCAGTCGGCAAGTGTGGGAAGTGGATGTTCCGTCATCGCTCGCAGCTCCGGTCTCCAGCAGGCGGCAAAGCCATTGAAGAATGCACGGAGGAAATGTTCGACCTGGTCGCGAAACAGGTAGGGCGGCGGGAAGTAAAGCAGGTTGGGCTGGAAGCTGAATCCACCCCGGTCGAACCATTGTCCCTCGAAGTTTTCGAGCGGATAGTTGTAGGGCGCATCGAGGTAACGGTTGTCCTCGAAGTCTTTGAGAATCCAGGTCGCTTCCGTGCTGTTGGGATCGAGGATGGTGTTGATCAGAATGATAGAGCCCTCGAGCACTTCCCGAATCCAGCCAAAGTCACGGCCGCGCCAATAAAGGCGGGAGGGGTAGTTCGGTACGTAAGTGCCATCTCGAAGCTTGACGAGGGGCGCACGGACGCGGCTCTCTTCGAAGCCGGCACGGAGATCCTCTCGAAATGCCTTCGCTTCCTCGACAAGCCGAACGCCTTCCGGATGTCCAATCTCGTGGAGCACCTCGGCAGCGGCAGCCAGGCCACGGTAGGTGAGCGCATTGGTCGAGAGCCAGTAGTAGTAATCACGCACGTCCTCCAGAGTCCCCGCCGGAAGAAAACCGCTTTCCACGACCGGGCCTCCGCCGGCATCGGTCTGTTTCGTCGCCATCCGCTCGCGAATGACCCAATCGCATCCGGCGATCAGCTTGTCGGCGATGTTGCGCAGCCAATCGCTATCGCCGGTCAGCCGGTAGTGTTCGGCGAGTCCCCAGAGCACCCAGCCGTGGTGCTGGTTGTAGTCGCCATGTTCGTACCCGCCGGAGCCGTAGAAGATGCCCTCCTTGCTTTGAAAGTTTCCCGGAAGACCGACCGTGCCCTGGTAGTGCAGATAGGTCTCCAGGTGGCGGCGCGCCTCCTGGTGCAGCCCGCGGCGATCCAGCTCGGATATCTGCATGATTGCTTCGTTGGAGAAGTTGGCGTAATTGAAGGAGCTGACGCGGCCCATGATGCGGTCCGAGCCGGGCTCGTGGTCGTCGTTGATGAGCGTGTGGGTGACGTGCGCGCGATGGAAATCGTCGATATCCGGTTCGCTGGTATGGATGGTAGAACCGGAAC
>Ga0187827_10002532_pt1 | contig 24811 bp, 22 predicted proteins | sample ETNtaG_39_FD_167969 | JGI IMG/M metagenome (GOLD analysis project Ga0187827, IMG submission 167969) | Marine microbial and viral communities from oxygen minimum zone, Eastern Pacific Ocean - ETNP2014_SV_150_PacBio MetaG (Illumina Assembly) | ecosystem: Environmental > Aquatic > Marine > Hypoxic... | reverse complement strand
CTTTAACATCTTCAGGTTTAATTTCGGGATCGGGATTTGCACAAGCAAAAATTATTGGATTTTTTGCCATTTTTTTAACCATATCTTTAGTAAGTACGTCTTTTGAGGATAATCCTAGGAACACATCTGCTTCTTCAATTGCATCATCGAGTGTTCTAGCTTTTGTATCGATAGCATGCTTTGATTTCCATTGATCCATGTTATCTCTTCCCTTATACAAAACTCCCTTCCTATCAAGCATGGTTATATTTTCATTTGGAGTGCCGTTTCTTTTAATAAGATTAGTACAAGCAATTGCTGACGCACCGGCTCCATTAACAACAATTTTTATGTCTTTAGTGGATTTACCAAATATATCCAAGCCGCTAATCAAAGCCGCTAAAGTGATTATTGCTGTACCGTGTTGATCATCGTGGAATACAGGAATATCTAATGTATCTCTCAATTTTTTTTCTATGATAAAACAATTTGGGGCCGCTATATCTTCTAAGTTAATACCTCCAAAACTTTTTCCAAATTTTGTTATGCTATTTATAATTTCATCTGGATCTGAAGAATCTATTTCCAAATCAATAGCATCTATATCAGCGAAACGTTTAAATAATACTGCCTTACCTTCCATAACAGGCTTAGAGGCCAAGGCACCTAGATTGCCGAGGCCAAGTATTGCCGAGCCATTACTAATTACTGCCACAAGATTTCCTTTGCTTGTATAGTCGTAAGCAGCATTAGGGTCTTCTGCTATTACTTTTACCGGAGCTGCTACTCCAGGGGAATAAGCAAGTGCCAAATCTCTTTTTGTTGTCATTGGCTTTGAAGAAATGATTTCAATTTTTCCAGATCTTCCACTGTTATGAAAATCTAGTGCCTCTTGATCAGTATATTTGTCTATTTTTGACTTCTTCTTCATTTTATAAGTTGAGTATCTTGTAATTGTCACAAAATTAAGGCTTATATGTCAAGATGAACTTAATAGCTTCTACCTCTACATTTAGTTTTTTTACATTAATTAGCAGGGTGCTTGGTTATATAAGAGATATATTAATTGCGATTTTCTTGGGCACCAGTCTTTTTGCAGATGCTTTTTTTGTCGCATTCAGACTACCAAATACATTTAGAAGACTATTTGCAGAAGGAACATTTAATGCGGCTTTCATTCCCAGCTTTGCAGGAATATTAGTAGAAGATAAAAAAAAAGCCGATCATTTTGCAAGAAACGTATTTAATTTACTTTTTATTATTTTGTTACTCCTTGTTTTAATAGCAGAAATTTTTATGCCTCAGTTAATTTATTTAATCGCGCCAGGATTTTACAAAGATCCTGAAAAATTAAAACTTGCAATAAATTTAAGCAGAATCACCTTTCCATTCTTATTTTTTATTTGTCTGGCATCTTTTTTTTCTGCAATACTTAATTCGTATAATAAATTTGCAGCTGCTGCAGCTGCACCAATTATATTAAACGTGATTTTGATTGGATCACTATTTTTTTCAAAATGGATTAACATATCGGAAGTTTTTACATTGTCTTACGCTGTATCTTTTGCGGGATTATTGCAATTTTTAATTTTACTATTTTTTGTTAGAAAACATTTTAAATTAATTTTAAATATAAAAGTAAAAATAGACGATAAAATAAAATTTTTTTTCCAAAAATTAATTCCAAGTATTTTTTCATCAGGCGTAACTCAAATTAATATTTTAGTTGGAACTATAATTGCTTCATTTCAGGCAGGCGCAGTTTCTTACCTTTATTACGCAGACAGGGTTTATCAAATAAATCTTGCTGTTGCCGGAATAGCTGTTGGAACAGTAATGCTTCCAGAATTATCCAAGCATGTAAAAAATAATAATAATGATTTGATTACCAATTTACAAAATAGGGCTTTAGAACTTTGTTTATTTCTGTCTATACCAGCCGGAACCGCTTTGGTTTTAGCATCAGAAGAAATTGTTACATCGCTATTTGGTTATGGTTCTTTCGATTACGAAAGTGTGACTAATACCGCAATTGCACTCACTTTTTTTGCATTTGGTGTGCCTGCTTTTTCAATATTAAAAATTTTTTCAAATTTCTTTTTCGCAAGAAATAATACTAAATTACCTTTTTGCCTATCAGTTATATCTGTAATTTTAAATATTCTAATAAGCGTATTACTCTTCAGCAAACTCGGTTTTGTTATAATACCGATAGCAACTTCAATTTCTTCTTGGATTAATGTTGCTTTGCATTTTTATTTTATAAAAAAAAATAATTTACATAATTTTGATAGAATATTTATTTATAAATTTCCTCGTATGATATTTTCTACAGTTATAATGGGAATAATATTATATCTCACCCTAGGTTTTTTCTCTGATAAATTTTATTATAATGAAAGTTGGAAAATTGTTTATTTATTTATTATAGTGAGCGTTAGTTTATTAACTTATTTTTTTGTTTCAAATTTTTTGGGAGCTTTTAAATTAAAAGATATTAAACTAAAATAGTATTTTATTATATGAAAAAAAAAAGAGTATTCTCAGGAGTTCAACCAACTGGAAATTTACATTTAGGAAATTATTTGGGAGCTATAAAAAACTTTGTTAACTTACAAAGTGACAATGATTGCATATATTGCGTTGTTGATTTGCACGCTATAACAATTAAATATAAACCTGAAGAACTTAGGTTAAATACTTTGGAAATTATTGCTAGTTTCCTTGCCGCAGGTTTAGATTATAAAAAAAGTATTTTATTTAATCAATCAAGTGTAAGTGCACATGCAGAATTTGCTTGGATATTAAACTGCGTTTCTAGAATTGGTTGGATGAATAGGATGACGCAATTTAAGGAAAAAGCCGGAGCAAATAAAGAAAATGCTAGCGTAGGCCTTTTTGTTTATCCCACGTTAATGGCGGCTGATATACTTTTATATAACGCAACCCATGTCCCAGTTGGAGAAGATCAAAAACAACACTTAGAGCTTACTAGAGATATTGCCCAAAAATTTAACAATGATTTTAATTGTGAAGACTTTTTAACAATTCCTGAGCCTTTAATACAAAAAGAATTTTCTAGAATAATGAGTTTAAAAGATGGAAAAAAAAAAATGAGCAAATCCGAATCTTCTGATCAAAGCAGAATAAATTTAAAAGACGACAAGGATATAATTGCTCAAAAAATAAAAAAAGCAAAAACAGATAGTTTGCCAATTCCTTCGAATAAATCTGAATTTGAATCAAGGGCTGAAGCAGAGAATTTAATAAATATATATCAAAGTGTTAGCGGAAGCAGTTTGGAAAATGTGTTAAAAGATTTTGGTGGTAGAAATTTTTCATTTTTAAAAGAAAAACTTACAGAAATGTTAATAGAAAAAATTTGTCCAATCGGAAATGAAATTAATAAATTACTAAAAGATCAAAAATATCTTAAGTCAGTTCTAAAAGAAGGCAACTTAAAAGCGAATAAAATAGCTAATAATAAATTAAATAAAATTTACAATGAAATTGGTATATTAAATTTGATCTAAATCATTAGTAATTTGATTATTTTTTATATAAAGTTTTTTTATAATGACATTGAAGCAAGCAAAGTGTTCAAAATCTTTGATGCCATTGTGTGTACGAAGTTAAAAGAGTAGAAACAGTATAAAATTAGAGATCGGCGAATGCAAAATAGAGGACAAAAAACATATCAATCAAGTTATAGAGAACAATTAATTAAATTAGCAAAATTTTATGGAATAGTAGAAATTAAAAACTATTCTAAAAATGGTAAGAAATTAACAAATACTCAAGTGGAGCTTATTTTAATAAAAAATAAAATTAAGCTTCCATCAAAAAAAACCTTATCAAAATTAGGCGGTTTAATAATTTTTAAAAATAAATATTTAAAACAGTTATTTTATACAGCGTCTGTTGTGGTAGTTGTTATAGGTTTTTTTGGTGGAGCACCATATTTGATAGAGAATTTTCACAAAATTGATTCTAGCTTGTGGAAAAATAAAGATGAAATTGCTAAATACAAAAGTGCTAATATTGATAAAATCTTAAAAAAGAATGAAATAAAACTAAAGCCATCCAAAGATGAAGAAGATTTTATAATAAATGAAAAAATACAAATACAAAAAGATGATTTAATTAATAACACAGTAAGCTTAAGTGCGTCAGTCGTTGCTTCCTTATTTGAGGATTTGGATTATGATTTATCTACAATCAGAAAAGGTAGAAAAGTTAAACCACTTTATATTTCTTTACTTCCTAAAGATATATCTTTAATTGAAGATTTTGAAGAAAGAAAGCAATTATTTATTAAGATAGTCCTTCCACTAATTTTGCAAGAAAATGATAAAATTGGAAAAGATAGAAAAAATTTTTTTAAAATACTTGCTAAAAAGTCTAACACTAAAGAAGAGAGAAACTGGTTAAAAAGGAAATTTAAAGAATATAAAATAAAAAATTCTGATATTTCAGAGTTAAAAGTAAGAATGGATATTGTTCCAGTATCATTAGCAATTGCTCAAGCGGCAATAGAAAGTGGATGGGGCACGTCAAGATTTGCACTAGAAGGTAACGCACTATATGGTCAATGGACATGGTCGGATAATGGCTTAAAACCTTTGGAAAATAATGACGGTGATCATAAAGTTATGCGATTTAAAATTCTTATGGCATCAATTAGAGCTTACAAAAAAAACTTAAATACTCATAGTGGTTATATGGAATTTAGAGAAGCAAGAGCAAAATTAAGAAGCCAAAATGAAGAAGTGACAGGATTAAAACTAACTAAATATTTAGATAAATATGCAGCGACGGGTAAACAATATACAGAAAAACTAGAATTAACAATTAAAAAAAATTCACTTTCAGATTTTGATAATGCAAAACTTTTATCTACTGGTTTGAGAAAAGAAATTAATCTTTAGATATTAAATTTAATATTCAGAAATAACATACTGAATTCCTAACCATCTCCATCCAGTTTTATCATTAAGAGAACAATTAATTCTCCCTCTTTCGGAGTTAAATTTTTCTTCAAAATTTATTATTAATATATTTTTATCTCTTAATTCTACTTTGGAATCTCTCCACTGATTTCCTTCATTAGAAAAACAATTAATATTTCCTAAATTTTTTTGATTTTCAAAAAATAAAACCTTTAATTCTGGAGGGTTTTCATTTTCTTGTAAATATCTATTCTCAGGATAAATTTCTTTGTAGGGAAATGGAAGTAAATTTAATATAAATTTAAATCGGTCTAAATTTCCATATTTTTCATTAATTGGAAATCTAGGTAGTTCCAAAAATTTTTTTGTACTATCAATCACTCCAGAATGTTGTCCAAATGCAATATTAAAATTTAAATTTTTTAAAATTTTTTTAAAATCATTACTGTATTCTCCAAAAGGATAAGAAAAATATTTTGGACTGTGACCCAATTTTTTTTCAAATAATTCAATAGCTTGATTCAAATCATTAATGATTTGATTATTTGTTTTATCAACCAGATATTCATGTGAATGGCTGTGATTTCCTATAATTCCTAACCCACTTTCTTCTATCTCTTTTATCTGCTCCCAATTAATATAACCTTTTTTTCCAATGTATGCTGTTGAAATAAATAATATAAATGGAATATTTTTCTTTTTTAAAATAGGCCAAGCATTGTCATAAAAAGATTGAAATCCGTCATCTATAGTTAATAAAATTTTTTTTATTTTGCTAAGTTTTAAAATTTCTTCGTCAAGATTTTTTGGATGTAAAAAATTTATCTTAAAATTTTCTATAATATTAATTTGTTCTTTAAATATATCCATTTGAATGTTTGTAGATGGATATTTATGTTCATCAAAACGATGATACATAAGTGCAATAATTCCCTTATCAAACTCAAAATATCTGTTATTTTCACCATAAGAATGTGAATTTAAAAATATAGTAATTAATAAATAAACTAAAATGAATTTCTTAGTCATTGACGGAGCATCAGATAAAATTTGTTTTTTTTCACACTTTAATAACAATTCTTATAGTAAATCTTTTGAAAGTAGTAAAAATAATTATGAAAAATTTTCTATTTTATTGTTTGATTTTTTGAATCAAAACAATATTAATTTAAGTAAATTAAGCCATTTATTCGTAAATCAAGGACCTGGAAGTTTTTCTGGAATTAGAACATCAATTGCAGTAGCTAAAGGCTTGTCCATTACAACTAAATTAAATTTATATGGATTTAATTCTTACGATTTAAAAAATACGAATTATATGAATATTGTTTTTTTGTATGAAAAAGGACACTTAACAAAAAATTTGATTAAACCACTTTATATAAGTTAGAATATATTTAATAAAAAATGACAGCTAGCATAGAAGAAAGATGTAAACAAAAAGGCGTAAAGTTAACTGATCAGAGAAAATTAATTGCACAAATAATGTCCGATTCACATGATCATCCCAATGTTGATGAACTATACAAACGAGTTTCTAAAATTGATTCAAAAATTAGTATTGCAACTGTTTACAGAACTGTAAAACTTTTCCAAGAGATAGGAATACTAACCAAACATGATTTTAGGGGAGGAAAAGCAAGATATGAAGGGTTACCCGATAATCATCATGATCATTTGATAGATATTCAATCTGGAGAAATAATTGAATTTGTGGATGGAGAAATTGAAAAACTTCAAAAAGTAGTAGCCGATAAATTAGGATATCAGCTAGTTGATCATAAATTGGAACTTTATGGTATTAAAAAAAAAATAGATTTTAATTGTCAAAAAAAATTTTCATAAAAACTTTTGGATGTCAAATGAACGAATACGATTCTAATCGTATTATAGATTTGGTTAAATTGATTGGGTATGAGAAAACCAACAATCAGATCGAAGCAGACTGTTGTGTTTTGAATACTTGTCACATAAGGAATAAAGCTACGGAAAAAGTCTATTCTGAAATTGGTCGAGTAAAAAAAAATTTCAAAAATATCAAAAAACCTTTAGTTATAGTTGCCGGATGTGTAGCTCAAGCTGAGTCAGAAGAAATGTTAAAACGAGATCCTTACATTGATATGGTAATAGGCCCACAATCATATCATGAAATCAACAATAAAATTTTAAATTATTTTAGAGAAAATAAGAAAATTAATTTGACCGAATTTAATGTTGTTAAAAAATTTGATGAATTAGAAAAAATAAAAAATAGTGATAGTAAAATTTCAAGTTTTTTAACTATTCAAGAAGGTTGTGATAAATTCTGTAACTTTTGTGTTGTACCTTATACGAGAGGACCAGAATATTCGAGACCCTTTGATCAAATAATTAATGAAGCAAAAAACTTGGTAGAAAATGGATCTAAAGAGATCGTCTTATTAGGACAAAATGTTAATGCATATCATTTCATATCAGATGGCAAAGAATATAAATTATCAAATTTATTGTTAGAATTAGAAAAAATTAAGGATCTTCTTCGAGTAAGATTTACCACTTCTCATCCCAAAGACATGACAGAGGATTTGATTGATTGCTTTAAAAATTGTTCAAAACTTATGCCATTTCTACATTTACCTGTACAAAGTGGATCAAATAAAATTTTAAAACTCATGAATAGAAAACATGATGTTAGATTTTACTATTCAATTATTGAAAAATTAAAAAAAATTAATTCTAATATAGATTTTTCAAGTGATTTTATCGTTGGATATCCTGAAGAAGATAATAAGGACTTTGAAAAAACCATGGATTTAGTAAAAAAAATTGAATTTATTAATTCTTATTCATTTGTTTTTAGTGCAAGACCGGGCACGCCAGCTACAAAATTACAAAAAATTGATAGTAATATTACAAAAAATAGACTCAAAATAATTCAGAACCAACTCTTTAATTTACAACTAAATAAAAATAAAGAATTAGAAGAAAAAACAATTGAGGTTTTAGTTGAAAATAAATTAAAAAATCAAAATAACTTTTTTGGAAGAACTAGAAAAATGACTCCAGTTATATTTAAATCAACATTATGTAATCCTGGTGATCTGATCCAGGTTGAAATTATTTCTTCAAATCAAAATAATTTATTTGGCAAACATATAGAGAATAAATTTAAAGCAGCGTGATACTATGGAAAAATATAATTTAAACACAATTAGAAAAGATCTAAAAATAGTTTATTCTGACAATGGTTCAATTAGTTTGGTTTTTCAAGATAATAATATTTTAAAAGGTGTAGTTGGCGAACTTGACTCAAATCTAAAGAAGTTGGAGAAATTAAGTGGATCAAATATTTATTTCCGAGGCAATTCTATCATAATAAAAGGAGATCAAAAATCAAATGAACTAGTTAAAAAAGCTGTGGAGTTTCTAACCCATCAGTTTAAAACTTATGGTACGATAGAAACAAAAGATATAATTTCGTCTATGGATAAATTTATGGTAAATGAAAAAAGTAATAAAAATTTACATCAATTGGATTATATAATTAAAACTCCCAAACGGACTGTAATTCCAAGATCAAAGAAGCAAAAAGATTATATTGGGGCCTTAAAAGAAAGCGATATTGTAATTTCCAATGGCCCAGCCGGAACAGGAAAAACATATTTGGCTGTTGCAATTGCATTAACTATGCTCCTTGAAAAAAAAATTGATAGGATTATTTTATCAAGGCCGGCGGTTGAAGCGGGAGAAAGATTAGGATTCTTACCCGGTGATATGAAGGACAAGGTCGACCCATATCTTAGACCTTTGTATGATTCTCTTTATGATTTATTAGATTATGAAAAAATACAAAAAAAAATAGAAATTGGTGACATCGAAATAGCACCTGTGGCTTTCATGAGAGGCAGAACATTGAAGAATTCATTTGCAATCCTTGATGAAGCACAAAATGCTACCGATACTCAAATTAAAATGTTTTTAACTCGAATAGGTGAAAACTCAAGAATTGTTGTAAATGGAGATTCATCGCAAATTGATTTAATAAATAAAAAACATTCAGGATTACTCAGAGCAAAAGATTTATTAAAAAACTTAAATGAAATATCCGTAGTGGATTTTGACCATACAGATGTTGTGAGACATCCATTAGTTACTAAAATCGTAAAAGCATATAATGATTTAAATGATGATTAATGCTGATGTACTGGTAGAAAATAAATTATGGAATAAAAAAATTAAAGATCCAAATAACTATATTAAAAAAAAATTCAGAAAATTATTTAAATTTCATTCATTAAAACAAAAGCATTTTTCATTGACAATTTTGTTAACTGACAATTCTAAAATGAAATATTTGAATAAAAAATTTAGAAACAAAGACAAAACAACAGATGTTTTGTCTTTTCCAAATTTGAGTGTCTCGGATTTTAAAAAAGAAAATAATACAAAAATTTATTTAGGAGATATTGCTTTGAGCTATGAGATAATCAATCGGAGATCAAAAAATAGTAATTTTGATCTGGAATTTGATAAAATGTGGATTCATGGGTATTTGCATTTATTGGGATATGATCATAAAAAGATTAAAGATTATAAAGTAATGAAAAAAATAGAAGATAAGATTTTAAAAATACTTTAATAAAACAGCTTTGAATCAGATATTCAAAAATAAAAATTATATTTTTTTTTTTATTCCATTTATTTTGGGATTTTTTACCTCTTTTAGTTTCTCACCTTACAATTTTACTTTTATAAATTTTTTAACTTTTTCTATTCTCTTGTATCTTTTAAATGTTGGAAAAAAAATTAAATTAAGTAATAAATTTTTTTTCCTTATAGGTTGGTTTTTCGGTTTTGGATATTTTTTAAATGGATTATATTGGATTTCAATTTCTCTAACCTATGAAGAAGTATTCAAATATTTAATTCCCTTTGCAATTATTTTAATTCCTGCTTTTCTGGCAATTTTTTATGGTGTAAGTACATTAATATTAAAAAAATTTGTTTCTAAAAAGATAAGTTTTGTTTTATTTTTTTCTCTAATTTTCTCAATTCTAGAATTTATACGTGGAAGTATATTAAGTGGTTTTCCATGGAATCTAATTGTATATAGTTGGTCATGGTCTTTAGAAATAATTCAAATTATTTCTATTATTGGCACCTATTCATTGAACTTAATATCGATAACTATTTTTTCTTTACCTTTTATTTTGTTTGTTAAAACAAAATATTATAAAAAATATTGGTTTTTTTCTTTTTTATTACTTCTTTTTATTGCAAATTATTTTTATGGACTTAAAATTTTATCACAATCTAAAGAAAAAAATGGTGAAAAACATGATTTTGTAATAAAAATAATATCACCAAATATTGATTTAAAAGAATTTCTAAAAATTGAAAATAATGACGTAATAATTAAAAAATTGATAAAATTAAGCAATCCACAGGCCGATCAAAAAACTATTTTCATTTGGCCAGAAGGAATGCTTCCTTCTATATATTTAAGCGAAATAAAAAAATATCACAAAACATTTTCCAAGGCATTTTCAAATTTGCATTTAATTATTTTTGGAGTTAATAATTTGGAATATAAAAATAATGTTGAAAATGTTTACAATTCTTTAGCGATTGTAGATAATAATTTAAATTTAATCGGCAGTTATAACAAAAATAAACTTGTTCCGTTCGGAGAATTTTTACCGTTAGAAAAGTACCTCCAAAAATTAGGCTTAAAAAAAATCACGTATGGATATAAATCCTTTTCTAAAGGGAAACGAAGAAATGTAATAGATATTAAAAATAAATTTTATGATTTTAAATTATTGCCTCTAATTTGTTATGAAATAATCTATTCAGGCAAAATTAATATTGAAAAGCAAAATGTAGATTTAATCGTGAACATTTCAGAAGACGGGTGGTTTGGTAATTCGATAGGACCTTACCAACATTTTAGCAAGGCAATATATAGAGCAATTGAGGAAGGTAATTACATTGCAAGATCTACCAATAATGGAATTTCGGCTTTTATAGATCCCAAAGGTAGAACACTGCATAAAATAAAACTAAATGACGCAAGTACAATTATAGCGAGTTTACCAGTGTATAAAACAAAAACGACTTTTTCAAAATATGGAAATAAAATTTTTGTTATTGTAATTTTTTTATATATTTTGTTAATTTTTTACTTTAGAAAAGTTGAAAAAAATGAGGAATGAAAATTATCTTTTTACAAGTGAATCTGTTTCCGAAGGTCATCCTGATAAGGTTTGTGATCGTATATCTGATGCGGTAGTAGATACCTATTTGGCAAAAGAACCTTTTTCAAGAGTAGGGTGCGAAACTCTAGTAACAACAAATAAAGTTGTTTTGGCAGGAGAAACAAGGGGACCTGAAATAAAAAAAGAAGAATTAACACAAAAAGTTAGAGCATGTATTAAAGATATTGGATATGAACAAAAGGGATTTCATTGGAAAAATTCTGATATTGAAATTCATCTACATTCTCAGTCGCCAGATATAGCTATGGGAGTTGATTCAAAAGGTAATAAGGATGAGGGAGCGGGAGATCAAGGTTTAATGTTTGGTTATGCATGTAATGAAACCGAAAGTTTAATGCCAGCACCAATTTATTATTCCCACAAAATTTTAAAGTTAATGGCAGATGATAGAAAAAAAGGTATTATAGATAAATTAGAGCCAGACTCAAAAAGTCAAGTTACAATGATGTATGAAAACGGAATTCCAATAAAAGTGACATCAGTTGTAATTTCTACTCAACATTCTCCTGATGTTAATCAGTCTCAGGTTAAGGAAATTGTTAGGCCATATTTAAAAAAATCATTCCCAAAAGAATTATTGTCAGGATTAAAAGAAGAGGAGTTTTATGTAAACCCAACAGGTCAATTTATTGTTGGAGGACCTGATGGAGATTCAGGTTTGACAGGCAGAAAAATCATAGTTGATACTTATGGTGGATCCGCACCTCATGGTGGTGGAGCTTTTTCTGGAAAAGATCCAAGTAAAGTTGATAGATCAGCCGCATACGCTGCAAGATATATTGCAAAAAATATTGTTGCTTCAAAAATTGCGAATAAATGTTTAATTCAACTTGCATATGCTATTGGGATATCCAAACCTTTATCAATTTATGTTGATCTTTTTGATAATGATGAAGAAAAATCTAAACATGTCGAAAATTTAATAAAAAATAACTTCGATTTAAGCCCAAGAGGTATTAGGAAAATGTTAGGTTTAAATAAACCCATATACGAATGTACGGCTGCCTACGGTCATTTTGGTAGAAAACCGGAAATTAATGGTTCTTTTTCTTGGGAAAAAACTAACAAAAAAGATTTTTTTAATAAGTAGATCTTGAATAATTAATTATATTTAATATATTCATACTACATCGTTGAAATTTCAAAAATGGGCGTGAGCCCATTTTTTTTTGGAAATGATAAAAATGTTAAATCAAAGAACGGATAAACTTGAGATTATTAAAATTGCAGAAGCAGTTGCTTTGGAAAAAGCTATTGATAAAGAATTAGTTTTATCATCAATGGAATCAGGCATAGAAAAGGCAGCGCATTCTAGATATGGATTTGAAAACAACATTAAGGTTACAATAGATAGATCAACTGGAAATATTGGTATTTATCGAATACGAACAATTGTTGAAAATTCCACCAATCTTAATACCGAAATTTCATTAGCCGAAGCAAAAAAAATTAGTAAAGAAAATGAAGATAAAAAAATTGGTGATGAAATATTAGAAAATCTGCCTTCATTTGATTTTGGAAGAATTGCAGCACAAATAGCTAAACAAGTTATTACTCAAAATGTTCGTGAAGCCGAAAGAGAACGGCAATATAATGATTTCAAAGATAAAAAAGATCAAATTTTAAGTGGAATAGTAAAAAGATTAGAATTTGGAAATGTAATCGTTGATCTTGGAAAAGCTGAAGGAATAATTAGGAAAGATGAGATGATACCTAGAGAAAATATTAAAACAGGAGACAGAGTAAAGGCGTACTGTTATGATGTTAGAAGAGAAATTAGGGGACAGCAAATTTTTCTATCCAGAAGTAATCCCAAATTTATGGAAAAATTATTTCTTCAAGAAGTTCCAGAAATATATGAAGATCTAATTGAGATTAAATCTTCATCTAGAGATCCAGGAAGTAGAGCAAAAATTTGTGTAAATGCTAAAGACACATCTCTAGATCCCGTAGGAGCGTGTGTTGGCATGAGGGGAAGCAGAGTTCAAGCTGTTGTAAATGAATTACAAGGTGAAAAAATAGACATAGTACATTGGTCAGATGATCCAGCCATATTGGTAACCAATGCACTGTCTCCCGCAGAAGTACAAAAAGTTATAATAGACAATAATTATAAAAAACTTGATGTAATTTTAAATGAGGAAAATTTAAGCAAAGCAATTGGACGTAGGGGACAAAACGTAAGATTAGCATCAAAATTAATGGATTATGAAATAAATATTTTAACTGAAAAAGAAGAATCGGAACGTAGACAAATAGAGTTTAAGGAAAAAACAGATAATTTTGTAAAAAATTTAGAACTTGATGAAATCTTGGGACAGTTACTTGTGGCCGAGGGATTCTCTTCAATAGAAGATATAAAACAATCCTCAGTTGATGACTTTATTAAGATTGAAGGTATAGATGAAAAAGTGGCAAAGGAGCTTATTGATAGAGCTGCAGAATTTTTAAAAAAAGACGCCGAAGAAATATCCAAAAAAATTAAAGAATTAGGTGTTGCAGAAAATTTAATTAATCTTAAAGGCTTGAGCCAGGGCATGCTAGTTACCTTAGGTGAGCAAAAAATTTTAAATTTAAAGGATTTTGCTGAGTTAGCTTCAGATGAACTTATTGGTGGTTATGATATTATTAGAGGTGAAAAAATTAAGATTAAAGGATACTTGGAAGATTTTGCTTTAACAAAAAAAGAAGCAGATGATTTAATAATGAGTGCAAGAAATATAGTTTATTAAGAAATTTTTATGAAAAAGAAAAATTTTAAAAAAAAACTGACTTTATCAACATCAGCCTCGAACCCAAAAAGGTCTATTAATATTGGATATGTAAAAAGTCAAAATAAAAATTCAGTCATAATTGAAAAAAAAAATATTAGATCAGGATTTGGAAAAATAAATAGGCAACCTAGTAGAAATCGGATTATATCTAGTATTAAAACTAATAAAATTTTTAATAAAAATTCAGTATTAATTAATAATGACTCTGAACAAAGGAAACTTGCAGAACAAAGAGCAACAAGAAGAGTCAAAGGACAAATTGTTGAAGAAAAAGTAATTAAGGGTAAACCAGTTGCTAAAAAAAGAGAATATAAACTAACTCTTTCAAGAGCTTTAGATGAAGATAACCTTGGGTTTAAATCTAGAAGTTTGGCATCTATTAAAAGAGCAAAAAGAAAAGAAAATAACGCAATCTCTAAAGATGTATTGTTGAAAAACGACAAACCTATAGTTAGAAATGTCGATGTACCAAAAGTAATAACGATACGAGAATTAGCCAATAGAATGGCCGAACAAGCCAGCAGTCTTATTAAACATCTTTTAAGTATGGGTGTAACGGCAACAATAAACCACACTATTGATGCAGATACTGCTGAATACTTGATAAAAGAATTTGGACACAATCCTATAAAGAGTGAAAAAATTGATATAAAAATTGATAAAACTGCCTCATTACCTGGGATAGATTTAAAAAAAAGAGCTCCGATTGTAACAGTAATGGGCCATGTAGATCATGGAAAAACATCTTTACTAGACTCAATTAGAGATACCAATATTGTTTTGGGAGAACATGGTGGCATCACCCAACATATAGGCGCATATCAAGTAAATATGAATAATGAAAAAATCACATTTATTGATACTCCTGGTCATGCCGCATTTACTGAAATGAGAGCAAGAGGTTCAAAATTAACAGATATTGTAGTTTTAGTTGTTGCCGCAGATGATGGAGTTAAGGCCCAAACTGTAGAGGCAATAAAACACGCAAAGGCAGCAAAAGTACCAATCGTAGTTGCAATAAACAAATGTGATTTACCTGAAGCAAATCCACAAAATGTAAAAAATCAATTATTGGAATACGAATTAATAGCCGAGGAACTTAGCGGAGATACTTTGTTTGCAGAAATTTCCGTGAAAACTAAAAAAAATTTAGATAAAATTAAAGAAAATATATTGCTTCAAGCGGATTTACTTGATTTAAAAGCAGATTACAAAGGTAGAGCTTCCGGCGTTATATTAGAATCAAAAATTGATATAGGTAGAGGTCCTATTTCAACGGTTATTATAACTAGTGGGACCTTAATAAAAGGTGATTATTTTGTTAGTGGATCAACCTGGGGAAAAATTAGAGCTTTAATAAATGATAAAGGCGTTACAGTTGAGCAAGCGATCCCATCAACACCAGTAGAAATTGTAGGTATGAACGGTCCTGCTAAAGCAGGAGATGATTTCATTGTTGTAGAAAACGAAAGTAAAGCAAAAGATATAAATGTATATAGAAAAGAAAATTTGAAACTCGAAAAAAGTTCATTAATTTTTGCTACACAAGAATCTGCTTTTAAAGATAATAAAATCAAAGAATTAAATATTATCATTAAATCAGATGTTCATGGATCAAGTGAAGCAATTAAAACTGCTATTTTAAATATTAAAAATGAGGAAGTTTTACCAAAAATTATTCACTCTGATATAGGATTAATAACCGAAACTGATGTTGTTTTAGCTAGGGCATCAAATGCGGTTTTGGTTGCATTTAATGTAAAAGCAAGCAAAGAAGCAAAAAAAATGGCAGAACATAATAAGATAGATATAAAATATTTTAATATTATTTATGAAGTTTTGGATTTTATAAAATCTAAATTATCAGGCATGCTGAAACCTAATATTGAGGAAAAAATAATTGGCTCAGCAGAAGTTATGAAAATATTTAAGGTTTCAAAATTTGGAAAAGTTGCAGGATCCAAAGTTATTGAAGGAGAAATAAATCAAAATTCAAACGCTAGATTGATAAGAGATGGTAATGTAATATATACAGGAAAAATTAACAGCATTTATAAAGAAAAAAATGCAGCAAAACAAGTTAGTGCTGGATTAGAGTGTGGAATTATTTTAAAAGATTTTGCAGATTATAAAGAAAAAGATGTTATTGAAGCATATAACGCAATAATAACTGAGAAAAGAATTTAATGAAAAGGCATTATAATAATCAATTGTCTCAAAGACAGCTAAGAGTTGGGGAAATGATCAAACAATCATTAGGTCAGATATTTATAAAAGGAGAAGCCAAGGTACCAACTTTGGAAACGAATAATATTACCGTTACAGAAGTAAGAATGAGTCCAGATTTAAAAAATGCCAAAGCTTATATTATACCATTGGGTGGAAAAGATTCAGACAAGACAGTAGATTTATTAACTGATTTTTCACATCTAGTTAGAAAAGCTTTAGCAAAAAAAATTCACATGAAATTTTTACCTAAAATTTCATTTATAGGTGACAAATCTTTCGATTATGCTGAAAAGATAGAAAAATTAATAAAAGAAACACATGGATATAAATATGGAAAATAACAAGAAAAGTATGATTAAATCACTGGCAATAAATGAAAAAGATACAGGATCATCAGAAATCCAAATAGGATTATTAACACAGAAAATAGATAAAATTTCAAAACATTTTCAAAAATCAAAAAAAGATAAACATTCATCTTTTGGATTATTGAAAGCTGTAAATAGAAGAAAAAAATTACTTGAGTATTTAAAGAGACATAACGTGGAATCATATAACAATATATTAACTAAATTAAATTTGAGAAAATAAATGTTCAAAATACATAAGCGTGAAATAAATCTAGATGGAAAAAAAATCATATTAGAAACCGGCAAGATTGCTCGCCAAGCGGATGGAGCAGTAATAGTAACTTGTGGTGAGACAGTAATAATTGCGACAGTTGTTGGAGTAAAAAAAGTTAACCCGGATACTGATTATTTTCCTTTGCAAGTAAATTACCAGGAAAAATATTATGCAGCAGGTAAAATTCCCGGTGGTTATTTTAAAAGAGAAGCGAGACCAACTGAAAATGAAACTTTGATATCAAGATTGATTGATAGGCCAATCAGACCTTTATTTCCGGAGAATTTTAGAAACGAGGTACAAATTTTACCTACGGTATTATCCTATGACAAAGAAAATGAATCTGACATTTTGTCGATAATTGCATCTTCCGCAGCATTAGCTATTTCAGGGCTACCTTTCAAAGGGCCTGTGGGAGCATCAAGAGTTGGTTTTATAGATGGAAAGTATGTTTTAAATCCTTCCAAAACAGAATTAGAAAAATCTAAATTAGATTTAGTTGTGGCGGGCACAAAAGAAGCGGTACTTATGGTTGAATCAGAAGCATCAGGTTTAACCGAAGAAGAAATGCTTAGTGCAGTTAAATTTGGCCACGAAAAATTAATTCCGGTGGTTGAAGCTATAGAAAAACTTGCCAAAGATTGCGCTAAAAAACCATGGATTCTTGAAAAAAAAGATTTATCAAAATTAAGAAAAAAAATTAGCGATGAGTTGACTTCTGATTTAGAAAAAGTTTTTTCCGTGAAAGATAAAAAAGAAAGGTCAAGTCTTCTTATTGAGGCCCAAGAAAAATGCAAATCATTATTTGAAAATGATAAAAATTTTTCTGAACTAGAAATTTTACTAGAACTAAAGAACCTTGAAAAAAGTATTGTTAGAACAAAAATCCTTAAAGACACGAAAAGAATTGATGGACGTGGTTTATCGGATGTTAGACCCATTTATTGTGAAGTTGGAATCCTTCCAAGGACACACGGATCTGCTCTTTTTACACGTGGAGAAACCCAAGCTTTAGTAACAACAACGCTTGGTACGACTGAAGATGAACAAAGAATTGAGAGCTTAGATGGACTAAAAAGATCAAGATTTATGTTGCACTATAATTTTCCTCCTTTTTCTGTCGGTGAAACTGGAAGAATTGGAACAGGAAGAAGAGAAATTGGACATGGAAAACTTGCTTGGAGAGCAATTAATTCTTTATTACCAACAAAAGAAAAATTTCCATATACATTTAGAATTGTTTCAGACATAACCGAATCTAATGGTTCTTCATCTATGGCAACCGTTTGTGGCACGTCATTGTCTCTAATGGATGCGGGAGTTCCAGTTAAAGATTCTGTTGCAGGTATAGCAATGGGATTAATTAAAGAAGGAGAAAATTTTTCTGTTTTATCAGATATTTTAGGTGACGAAGATCATCTTGGAGATATGGATTTTAAAGTTGCCGGAACCAAAGATGGCATAACTTCATTACAAATGGATATTAAGATAACAGGAATAACATTTGAAATAATGGAAAAAGCTTTATCACAGGCAAAAGAGGGAAGAATTCATATATTAAAAGAAATGTCCAAAGCTATTAAAAATTCTAGAGATGAAGTTTCTAAATATACTCCAAAAATTGAAACAATAATGGTTGATAAAAAAGAAATTGCTGCAGTTATTGGTAAGGGGGGCGCAACTATAAGAGAAATTGTTGAAACCTCTGGAGCTAAAGTAGATGTTAAAGATACAGGAGAAGTAACTATTGCTGCTCCCGATCAAGAATCAAGAAACAAGGCAATGGAAATTATTAAATCTATCGTTGCAAAGCCTGAGATGGGTAAAATTTATAAAGGTAAAGTTATAAAAATAATGGAATTTGGTGCTTTTGTAAATTTTTTAGGCAAACAAGATGGATTGGTTCATATTTCTCAACTTACTTCAAAACGAGTTAAAAAAGTTACTGATGTTGTAAAAGAAGGTGATGAAGTTTCAGTAAAAGTTATTGGTTTTGATAGAGGAAAAGTAAAACTTTCTATGAAAGAAGCTAGCTAAAAAAAGATTTAAGAGATATTTTTAGGATTAGGCATACCTATTTTATTATAACCGGCATCTACATAGTGTATCTCTCCGCTTACCCCAGAAGCTAAATCACTTATTAAATATAAAGCAGCTCCACCTATATCGTTAATATCAACATTTTTTTTGAGAGGAGAATGATCTTCATTCCATTTGTAAAGAAACTTAGCATCACCAATTGCTGACGCAGCCAATGTTTTAATTGGACCTGCACTTATGGCATTAACTCTAATTCCTTTTGAACCTAAATCAGTTGACAAATATTTTACACTAGATTCTAATGCAGCCTTACAAATACCCATTACGTTGTAATTAGGTACAACTCTTTCTGATCCAGCGTAAGTTAAAGTTAAAAGGCTTGATCCTTTATTCATAATTTTAGATGCTTCTTTCGCAATTTCGGTAAACGAAAAACAAGAAATTATCATACTTTTTACAAAATTATCTCTACTAGTATTTAAATATTCTCCAGACAATTCTGTCCTATCCGAAAATGCTATTGCGTGTACTACAAAGTCTAATTTATTCCATTTATTTTTTATTTCTTTAAAAAGATTTATTGTATCATTTTTATTTTCTACATCACAATTTACGGTAAATTTTGATCCTAGATTTTCGGCAAGAGGAATAACTCTTTTTTTTAAGGTATCACCTAAATAAGTAAAAGCAAGTTCTGCGCCATGTTCAGATAATTTTTTTGCTATCCCCCAAGCGATAGATCGATCATTTGCTAAACCCATTATCAGTCCTTTTTTATCTTTTAATAATAACATTCTATTTTTTAATCTAATCTAATTTTTCAAAAACCAATGTTGCATTGGTTCCACCGAAACCAAAACTATTGGACATTACACTATTTAATTCTTTATCTTTTTCGACCTTTGTTACAATTGGAAAATTTTTTGCCTTTTCATCCATATTTTCTATATTTACAGAAGCTGATATAAATTTGTTTTTCATCATAAGTAAACAATATATTGCCTCCTGAACTCCTGTTGCCCCCAAAGAATGTCCCGTTAATGATTTTGTTGAGCTAATTTTAGGAATATTTTCTTTAAATGTTTCCTTAATAGATTCAAGTTCTTTTATATCTCCAACTGGCGTTGAAGTACCGTGAGTATTAATATAATCGATTTTGTTTCTAGTAGTTTTTAATGCCATACTCATACATCTAGAAGCTCCTTCACCCGATGGTTGAACCATATCATATCCATCAGAAGTAGCTCCATAACCAGTTAATTCTGCGTAAATTTTTGCTCCTCTTGCTTTCGCGTGCTCATATTCTTCTAAAATAATAACTCCACCGCCACCAGCAATTACAAATCCATCTCTATTCATGTCATAGGGTCTCGAAGCTTTTTCTGGTATATTATTATATTTTGATGACAATGCTGGCATTGCATCGAACATAGCTGATAAGGCCCAATCTAATTCTTCACCACCACCAGCAAATATTATATCTTGTTTTCCTAATTGAATAAGTTCCATTCCATTTCCAATACAGTGTGCGCTTGTTGAGCAAGCTGAACTTATTGAATAATTTACTCCTTTTATTTTAAATGGAACGGCAAGTGTTGCTGAGCATGTGCTAGCCATTGTTCTTGGAACTATATAAGGGCCCATTTTTTTTGGCGTAGATTTTCTCGTAGTGTCTATAGCATAAACCACGTTTTTTATTGAAGGCCCACCTGATCCCATCACAATTCCTGTTTTTTCATTACTAATATCTTTTTCCTCTAAGCCAGATTCTTTTATTGCTTCTTTTAGCGCAATAAAATTATAAGCAGAACCTCCACCCATAAATCTTTTTTGCCTTCTATCGATATGTTCATCTAGGTTTAAATTTTTTATTGTACCAGCAACCTGACTTCTAAAATTATATTTTTTTTGATCTTCAGAAAATACTATTCCTGATTTTGAATTAAGCAAAGATTTCAACACTTCATCTTTGTTATTTCCAATACATGAAACTATACCTAAACCAGTTACTACTATTTTTCTCATAATTATTTAAATAACCCAACTTTTAAGTTTTCAGCCTCATATATTTTATTATTATCCGCAAACAAACTTCCATCTGCTAAACCAACTATTGTTCCTTCTTTTTTTATAATTCTTTTTATATCAATTTCGTAAATTATTTTTTTAACTTTGTTCAAAACTTCACCAGAAAATTTGACATTATTTACTCCAAGAGCTCTTCCTTTACCGGGTTCACCAAGCCATCCAAGAAAAAAACCTACTAACTGCCACATTGCATCTAAACCAAGGCATCCTGGCATGACAGGATCATCCTTAAAGTGACAATCAAAAAACCAAAGATTTTTTCTAATCTCAAGCTCTGCTTTTACAAAACCTTTTTTGAAATCACCTTTATTTTCGTCAATTTCCGTTATTCTGTCAAACATAAGCAAAGGAGGCAATGGCAATTTTGCATTTTCTTTTCCAAAAAGTTTACCTTTTCCACAATCGATTAATTCTTGATAATTGTAATTTTTTTTTTTAATCATTTAGCATAAACTATCACTTGTTTTGAAAGTTTTATAATATATATATAGTTTAGAATAATTATAAATTATATCATTTTATATTAGAAATGGAAGATTTTAATGAACATATTGATAAATTGAGATCATCTGGAATACGACCAACCAAACAAAGACTAATGTTAAGCAAAGTATTATTTGATCAAAAAAAAACTTTCCATTTTACAATTAAGAAATTAAAAAAACTTGTAGAAAAAGATAGCAGAAAAAAAATTTCCTTAGCCACTTTATATAATACAGTCCACGCATTCAAAGAAAGAGGTTATTTAAAAGAAATATCATTGAAGGGAAATAAAACTTTTTATGACACAAATACAAAAAATCATCATCACTATTATGATGAAGAATTATCTCAGTTAATTGATATAAAAAATGAAAATGTTTCGATAAATAATTTACCCAGCCCACCAAGTGGAAAAAAAATTAAAGAAATAGAAATGATAATTCGAGTTGCAAGTAACAATCAAAATCAAAATAATTATTAAATTATCTATATAAAATTCTTATAAATAAATTCTAAATTGTTGACTTATAGTTTAGAATGATTATAAACTATTTTTAAAGGAGAATTAATATGGCGCTAAAAGGAAGCAAAACAGAAGAAAACTTAAAAGCTGCTTTTGCGGGTGAAAGTCAAGCAAATCGTAGATATTTGTATTTTGCCCAAAAAGCTGACGTAGAGGGTTATAACGATGTTTCTGCGGTTTTTAGATCTACTGCAGAAGGAGAAACTGGACATGCTCACGGTCACTTGGAATTTTTAGAAGAAGTAGGAGATCCGGCTACTGGTAAACCAATTGGAGAAACTAAAGCTAATTTAGATTCAGCTATTGCTGGTGAAACTCATGAATATACAGACATGTATCCAGGAATGGCAAAGACAGCGAGAGAAGAAGGATTTGAAGAAATAGCAGATTGGTTTGAAACTTTAGCCAAAGCTGAAAAATCTCACGCGGGTAAATTTCAAAAAATACTCGACACAATCAAGTAATTAAATTTTGGTGGGGTTTCCCCACCAAAAAATTTATAATTAAAATGAGCAAAGAAGGCAGCACAGGGACACCTACAAGGCATCCTATAAATTTTAATCATACCGATTTTCTTGACTCAAAAAAATTGGACGATGAGATGAGAAGAGTTTTTGATATATGTAACGGATGTAGAAGATGCTTTAATCTTTGTGATAGCTTTCCTACACTTTTTAAGTTTATTGATAAATCAAAACAAGGTGAAGTAAGTTCATTGTCAAGTGAAAAATTTGGAAAAATTGTAGATGCATGTACACTATGTGATATGTGTTTCATGACAAAGTGTCCATATGTTCCTCCGCATGAATTCAATTTAGATTTTCCACATTTAATGCTTAGGTACAGAATGTATCAAAAAAAGATTGGTAAACTTTTTAGAACACCCTCGCTATTAGCTAAAATCGATCGTAATGCAAAATTTGGAGTAATGTTTAGTAGAATTATTAATTGGTTTACAGACATAAAAAATAAATTTTTTAGAAAAATATTAGAAATTATTACAGGAATCGACAAAAAAGTTATATTGCCAAAGTATAATGATGAAACTTTTGAAAATTATTCAAAAAAAAATAAAGATGAAATTAATAAATTGGCACCTGGATTTGGCAGAAAGGCTGTACTTTACTCAACTTGTTTTGTTAACTTTAATAAAAAAGCTACTGGAGTTGCTGCACTAAAAGTTCTAAAAAAAAATGGAATTGATGTTCAACATGCGTATCCGGGATGTTGTGGAATGCCACTATTAGAACAAGCAGAACTAAAAAAAGTAACTGAACAAGCGATTGAAGTATCAAAAGAATTATTAAAATGGATAAACAAGGGATATAAGGTCATTACTTTAACAGCTAGCTGTGGTTTGATGCTAAAATTTGAATGGCCTCTTTTATTACCAGAAAATGAGGATATAAAAAAACTTTCATTACACACAAAAGACATAGACGAATATATTGTAGATATTTCAAAAAAAGAAGGTTTAGTTGAAGGTTTTGGTGAAATAGATGGTGGTGTGACTGTTCATCATGCTTGTCACGCAAGAGCTCAAAATATGGGCAATAAAGCTAGAGATATGCTTCAGTTAATTCCAAATATAAAAATAGATGTTGTGGAAAGATGCGCTGGACACGGAGGGACTTTTGGAGTTATGAAAGCAACCCATGAGATTGCAAATAAAATTGGAAAAATAACTGCTAAAATAAGTTTAAAAAATAATAATAAATATCTAGCTTCAGATTGTCCCCTTGCGGTAAAACATCTAAAACAATTAGAACAAGATACTAATATTTTAAACAATGAAGTATTACATCCTGTAGAATTATTGGCTAAGGCATATAAGTTATAATCATGACAAAAGAAAATAGAATAGTAGAAAAAAGAGATTTAATTGCATTTGATGAGTATGCTAAAAATAGAAAACAATTTAGAAAAGAACTTATTGAATTTAAGAAAAATAGGAGAATACCAGTTGGTCCATATGCAGCATTTCATTTTGAAAGTTTTGAGACAGTACTCGGTCAAATACAAGAGATGTTACATATAGAAAAAGGTGGAGAAGAGCAGTTAAAAGATGAATTAAATGCTTATAATTCCTTAATTCCCAAAGGAAGGGAATTAATTGCAACTCTAATGTTAGAAATTGATGACCCGACTTTAAGAACAGATTTTTTGGGCAAAGTAGGAGGAATAGAAAAAAAAGTTTATATAAAAATTACTGACGAAAAAATTAAAGCAGTTTCCGAAACTGAAGTGGATCGTACATCAGTTGAAGGCAAAGCTTCATCAGTGCATTTTGTACACTTTAATTTTTCCAACGAACAAATAAAAAAATTTAAAGATCTAAATACTGAAGTTAAAATTATAATTGATCATACTCTGCATAATCACACAGCCATAATTCCAAGAGATGGTAAAATTGCATTGATAAAAGATTTTATTTAGTTTTTCCCCATAAAACATTTTTAAAAATCCAACCCTTATAACCATTAGTTATAATTTTACACCAATCTTCTTTACATTTTTTTACAATAACTATTTTACCTTTTTCTAATTTAGCCATAGGCTGTGAATAAATATTTGGTTTTTTAAAGATAATAGATAAATTATGAATGTTTATGGCTGATTTTTTTTTTGTTAATTGAGAAACGTGAATCCAACCATTATTATTTTTTAAGTCAGTTATTTTTCTAAAATTATCTTTGCTATTAATAACCTTTATAGGTAAATATTTTTTTTTGTAAATAAACTTAACTGGATATTTAAAGGAAGGTCCTTGTCTTACTTTTACATTATTATATTTTAAAGTTAAAAAATTATCTTTCTCACTACTCAGCGTGTCATTAATTAATAAAATATTAAAAAAAGAAATTA
>Ga0187827_10002525_pt1 | contig 24874 bp, 13 predicted proteins | sample ETNtaG_39_FD_167969 | JGI IMG/M metagenome (GOLD analysis project Ga0187827, IMG submission 167969) | Marine microbial and viral communities from oxygen minimum zone, Eastern Pacific Ocean - ETNP2014_SV_150_PacBio MetaG (Illumina Assembly) | ecosystem: Environmental > Aquatic > Marine > Hypoxic... | reverse complement strand
GCGTGGGCTGGTGATGAAAAATCGGTTGGTCGACCAGACCTGATTCAAGGTTTTGCCATGTTGCTCGGTGAACAGCCCAGCGAGCGTGGAGGCCGGGTCGGTGGCCAAGCGGATCGTGGAGGCCAACGACGCCCCGCTGATCGCTTCGGTGGACCCATCGGCACGAGCGGTGTCATTGCCCGGGCCTTCAGCTACGCGACCGATTCAGACGGTGACCGGGAAATCACCGCTGCGGAGGTTCAGTCCGCCGCCAAAAAATGGTCCGTCGACGGCGACAAAAATGCCGACGGCGAGCTGAGTCAGGCCGAGATTTCCTCGGTCATCGAGGGATTCATAAAAACCATGCCCGCTCCCCGAATCCGCCGCCGGTGAACAACCGGGAGGCGCGTTCCCCGGTCTAGCGTGTCGCGACCCTAAACCTCCCATTGTGAGCCGCTCGTTTTTGGGCAGCGGAAGGGATGGACTCGTGAAAAAGCTTGTCAGGGAAGGTCGGATCGGTGAGACTTTCTGGGTTATGAAATCACTGTCCATTCTGTCCATTACCGCCGTTTTTCTGGCTGGCATCGCCGTGCCGAGTGCACAAACTGAAATCAAGTCGACGGCTTATGACAAAATACCGTCGGTTGACCTGTCGCAGTTCACCGAGAAGCAGCAGGCTACGATCATGAAGCGCTCCAACGCGGAGAAGTGCGACTGTGGCTGCAAAATGACCGTGGCCGAGTGCCGCAACGACGACCAGACCTGCGGCAAAAGCGTCGTGCTGGTCAAGGCGATCATCAAGGATATCACCGGCAAGGACGTCAAGCTGGCTGCGGCCAAGCCGGAGGCGGATGATCGCATCGGCAAACCGGTGGACATCAAGTTCACCTCCATCGACGGCAAAAAAGTCGACGTGTCAAAGATGAAGGGAAAGGTGGTGCTGATCGATTTTTGGGCGACATGGTGCGGACCCTGTGTCCGTGAAATTCCTAATGTCAAGAAAGCCTATGAAAAGCTTCACCCGAAAGGCTTCGAGATCGTTGGCATTTCGCTCGATAGCAAGGAGAGTGCCCTGCGTCGGTTTGTCAAAAAAGAGGAAATGCCGTGGTCGCAATACTTCGATGGGAAGGGATGGAATAACATCATCTCCAAAAAACATGGTATACGCAGCATCCCGGCAATGTGGTTGGTGGATAAGCAAGGCAACCTTGCCGACCTAAACGCCCGTGCTGATCTTGTGGACAAGGTTGAGAAACTCCTCTCCGCGCCTTCGCCCGAGGCGAAGTAGTCGATTAAACGAAATCTTTTCCTTCGCGAAACGCCGTTGGCCAAGCGCATGGCCAAACGGTGTTTTTGTGGACTACTTCACCACCATCACGCCCTTCATGATGATCCAGTGTCCTGGGAAGGTGCAGATGTAGGGGTAATCGCCGCGTTCCTCGGGTGCGGTGAAACGGAGGGCCTCGGCGGAGAGTGGGGCGACCATTCTGGTGGCGTGCAGCACCTTTTTTGACTTGGGAACGTACTGGCCGCGCTGGGCTTCCTTGGGATCCTTGGCCATTTCGTTGGCCGCAAGGCCAATTTCCTCCTCGGCGCCGGGGGCGACGATCACGATGTTATGCGCCGTGGCGTCCGGGTTGGTAAAGTCGATCCGGACCGGCTGGCCAGCCTGCACTTCGAACCGTGTGACGTCGTAGAGCATGCGCTCCTTCACCGCCGAGATCTTCACGACCTGCAGGTTTTTCTGAGTGTCAAATTCCGCGTCCTTGGCGGAGTAACGTTTGTTGGGCGACATTTTCTGCCGGAGGTCGAAGGCGGCCATGAACTTGGCCAGTTCCGGGTGCGTGGCGACAACGTCCACGTTGCCCTTCCACAACGGCTCGATGGTGCGCGAGCCAAGCGCGGTACGGATGGCATAGCTCAGGTGGCCAATATTCGGATGCTTAATTGTGTCGAGCAACGCATCGAGTGCAGTGGGTGTGCCGATGTAGCTCGCGGCGATGGCGGCCTCCATGCGCACGAGGCTGCTTGGATCGTTGGCGCGTTTGCGGAGCAGCACCGGGCCGTTTTCAAAATGATCGTGCCAGTAGCGCAACTGGTGTGTCGCCGCGGCGCGGGCGTGGGGGTCGCCGCACTCGAGCAATTCGCTGAGCAGTTGGGTGTTTGTGGCACCGATGCCGCGGTAGAGCCAGACGGCCTCGATCTGGTGGTGCCGATGGCGCGGGTCGGCCGGGTCGAGCTTGGCCACCCACGCATCGAGCGCGGCCCTGACCTTGGCCGGGTTGCGGTCGCGTAGTTCGCGCTTGGCCCAGTAGCGGTAGCGGTATTCGCGGCGCTTGAGGATGTCGAGCAGTTGGCCAAGCGGCGCGCCGGCGATCTGCGGCATTTTTTGCGGCTTGGCACCCTTGGGCATGATACGGAAAATCCGGCCGCTCACCCGGTCTCGCCGCTTGTCGCGCAGCGAGTATTGCGCGTGGCCCTTGACCGGGTTGTACCAGTCGCAGACGTACATCGCGCCGTCCGGCCCGTAGCGCAGGTCGACCGGGATGAAGCTGAGGTTGCGGGAGAAAATAATGTTGCTGACATACTCCTCGTCGTAGCCAAAGTCGGACTCATGCCAGCGGTGGAACTCGACGCGGTTGCTCGGCTTGTAGCGCACCTTCACGAAGCCGCCCTGCATTTCCTTCGGCCAGTTGGGGAAATCCACAAACTCCTGGCCGCACGTGCCGGAGTAGGCGCGCAGCCCATTCGGGCGCGGATGCTGCGCCGGGTAAACCGGATCGAGCGCGTGGAATGCCTGCGCGTAGATGGGGTAGCTCGCCATGTGCTGGCCCCAGTCGTCGAAGGTCACACCCCACGGGTTGGTGCTCTGGTGCGAGCCGAATGCCGTGAGACGGTGCCGTTTCGGCTCGAAGCGGAACCAGCCGCTGTTTTGCTGTCGCACCGGGCCGTACGGTGTCTCGACCTGGCTGTGGTGAAAAATCCCCTCGCGGAAAATCAGATCGCCGTCGGGCGTCCACGCGAAGTCGTGCAGTGCGTGGTGCGAGTCTTCGCAGCCGAAACCGGTGAGCAGCTTTTCGCGGGTGTCGGCCCTGCCGTCGCCGTCGGTATCCTTGATGAATATGAAATGCGGCTCCTCCGAGATGTACACGCCGCCGTTGCCGAACTCGAACGACAACGGGATTTGCAGGTCGTCGGCGAAGACGCTTGATGTGTCGGCCCGCCCGTCTCCGTCGGTGTCCTCGAGGATGACGATCTTGTCGTTGGGCTCGTTCCCGGGATAAACGTGCGGGTAGGTCGTCGAGCAACTGACCCAAAGCCGGCCTCTGGCGTCCCAGCGCATTTGGATCGGGCAGGCCAGGTCTGGGAAATCTGTTTCGCTGGCAAACAGGTTCACCTCGAAGCGCGGATCAACTTCAAATTCGCCGAGTTCGTCCTTGGGCGAGAGCAAGCGGTTGGCACCGCGGCTCTGCGTGGTCGGCGGCAGCGGCGGGACATTCGAGTCATCGATTGCCGTTGTCACCTGTTTGCCCTTGGCCAAGTCCCGGATGCGCTGGTCGCGGTTGGCGCTCATGAGGTCGAAGTTGCGCATCGCCGGCAGGAAGTCGAGATAGCCGTAGCTGCGATTGCGTCCGCCAGTGTAGTAAAACGTGTTCACCGGCCGGAAGCGGCGGAAGAACTGTTTGTTTTTCTCCAGCACCGCCGCGCGGATCTCCTCATCGACCACCGGCGGCTCGATGCCGAACACCGCCTTGAACACCGTGTCGGCGAACAGCCGGTAGCCGTCGTCGTTGAGGTGGCAGCCGTTGAACGTCAGGTCGTGTTCTGGCGCTGCCATCACCTTTTCGGTGGGGGAGAACAGATCGACGAAGCCGACCTGCTGCTTCGCCGCGATGTCCCGCATGGCCTCGGTGTAAAGCCGCAGGTTCGCGTTGTTGACGGCGGCATGGACGCCTTCGATATTTTCGTTGGCGATCGGCGAGAGCAGCACGAGTCGCGGGCCGTTTTTGCCGTTGAACGCCTTGGCCTTGGTCGCCGTGATGTAGCCGTTGAGGTCGTCCCGAAACTTGGCCAAGCCGTCTGGCCCGGCGAATGATTCGTTGTACCCGAACGCCGCAAAAATGACATCGGCCTTCACGAAAACGAGGTGTTGGTCAGTGTCGGCAAAGTTCGCCGGGCGCGGCTGCAGGCCAAGCGCATCGGCCGGCCAGGCGAGGTTGCGAACCGTCAGGTCGTGGTTCGGATGCGCCTGGTGCAGCAGTGCCTCGAGGTATCCAAAGTCCTGTGAGCGGTCGAGCAGCGTGTTGCCGATGAAGGCGATGTTCATGCCACGTTTGATTTTTAGCGGCAACCGGGTATTAACGGGAGAGGTTACTGGAGGGCGAGTTGCTGTTTTTTCAAACAATGCGTACTGAGCCAACTCAGGACTTTTCGGTTCCGGTTTCTCTCCGGTTTGCTTGTTGCGGGCATCGGCACGAGTCGCCGCTTTTTTGCTCTTGGCTGCACGCGACTTGAGCCTGGCCAAGGGAAGAATTCTTGTTTTTGCCGGGGGTACCTTTTCGCCTGCGGCCCAGCAAATTCCATTGATGAAGAGTCGCAGCAGGTTCCTGTTCTCGAAGCTGTTCTTGTGGCCTAGGGTTGTGCAGAACACCCGACCACCCCATTTGTTTTTCCAAGTCCAGGCGACATCCTGCGTCATGGTGGGCTTGATTTCGAATGTTCCGAAGCGGTTGGTCTTTTTGCCCGGCTTGTTGGATTGGCCTGTGCCGCGAAGCAGCGGCTGTGCGCCCTGGGCAGGGTCGGAGAGGTATAATGTGCCAGCGGCGGCAATCGGTTCGGCCAGATTGATGCCGGTGAGGATCGGGTGGTCTCCGGCACCCTTGGCCAAGGTGACGGATGTATTGCCCTGGACGTGGGCGAAGTATTGGGAACCAAGCGCATTGCGGCCGAAGCCATTGTTCCACTTGGCCAAGCTGTTGCCTTTGGGATAGTCGAATGCATGGGTGCTGGTCCGGAATCCCACGACCGGCTTGCCGGCCTCGAGGTAAAGCCGGATCATACGAAACTGATCCGGCGGCAGCGTGAGAAAACGAGTGTAGAAAATCGCGACATCGGCCTCCTGCAACAGTTCAAGTCCATCGATTCCCTTACTGTTTTTTTCCGGATTGTACCCGGGGTTGAGCACGGAGGTCTTCCAGCCAAGCACATCGAGTTGACTGGCCAGCGCAGGCATTGTTTCGTGCGGACTATAATGGTGTGTGCCGACGACAAACAGAGCATGCGGTTTGGCTGCCTGTGCTTGGCCAAGCGCGATCAATGTTGCTAGTAAAAATGCTGGATTACGCATGATACGTGGCCGTGGATGAAACACTCAAACCAAGGGCTCGTCGAGCGTTTGGTACTGCGGAGTGAGCAGATCGAGGCTGGATAAACAGTTGCCCAAGGCTTAGTTCGGTCTATTTTGGCTTGTACAGGCCGGATTTAGTTTGGGATAATTCCGGCGGTTGATTGAAAAGATATGACAACGATTAGACATAGCTTGTTGGTGGCGGTAGCGGCGGGACTGCTTTTCAGTGGTTGCGCCACGGAACCGGGAAGAAAAACAGCAGTTGGCGCCGGATTGGGTGCGGCGATTGGCGCAGCAGCGGGGGCCGTTATTGGCAACCAGAGCGGCGAGGCTGGCAAGGGAGCGTTGGTCGGTGCCGGTGTCGGGGGGCTAATCGGTGCCGGTGTGGGCAACGCCAAGGAGGCCAAGGAAAAGGAAGCGGCCAAGCCGAAGGAGTAGCCCTTCAAGTGAATTAAATTTGTGGGAGAGCCGGTGTTGGCTCTCCTTTTTTTCTGGTATTCATGAAGGCACTGTTCGTCCACGCGCATTTTGACGATTATGAGTTCTCCACTGCCGGCACATTTGAAATGTGGCGGCGGCGACTGGGCGGCGACTTTAGCGCGCGGCTGGTCATCTGTACCGACGGGGCGGCGGGACATCATCAGCTATCACGGGAGAAGACAGCGCGCATCCGGCTGGCTGAGCAGATGGAATCGGCAAAGTTGGCGCAGTGTGAGGTTGAGCCGCTGTTGTTGCCCAGCGGTCGGGCGCCACGCGAGGCCTGCCTGCAGGTGGACAGTGATCTGCTGGCCGCACTCTGGAAGGCCATAAGGGATTTTGAGCCGGATTATCTGTTCGCCCCGCCGGTGCCGTCAGACTCCCTCGCCGGGCTGCACGTTGACCACGTGGCCGTGGCGGAGGCGGTTCGCAAGGTGGCCTACATGATCAACGTGCCGCACGCCTTCACGCCGGAGTACCCGTCCGACGAAGCCGAGCCGAGGCCGTGCAAGGTGCCGGTCATCCTCACCGCCTACGACGGATACATGTTTGGGGCTAACTCGTATGATCTAGCGGTGGATGTGAGCGCGGCGTTCGACCTGATGGTGGACATGACCTGGTGCCACCAGTCGCAGGTGACCGAGTGGCTGCCGTGGGTGGGGCGGCACGACATGGACGTGCCCAAGTCGAAGGAGGAGTGGCGCGCCACGCTCGGGCACCGCTATGCCAAGCGCAACCGTGAGTTAGGCCTCGACGGCGAGCCAACGGTGGAAGTCTTCGGTGTCACCGCTTGGGGCGAGATCCCGACACTTGAGCAGCTCAAAACCGACCTGCCCAATCTCATCACGCCGGCCGAGACCGAGGCCCGTTTGGCCAAGCGACTGGCCCAGTGGCGCGGCGAGTGAGGAGTTGAAGAGGGTAAACAACATGAACATAACTTCTGAATATTTGCACAACAATCTCCCTGCCGGCTTGTTGGGCGGGAAGGTTGATTTGCTTGGCCTGATGTTGGCTGTTTTGTTTTCTGCATCTGTTTCATCGTTTGCCCACGATGCCTACCTGATTCAAAACGCTGTGAACGTTCAGAACGCGCTGGATTACCTAGGACATCCCTTATCACCCAAAGCCAAGGATCAGATTAAGCAATTGTCAGGAAAGGATGCGTTGAAGGATGCCAGTTCAGCGGTGCAGGATATTTTGGATTCGTATTCCGTGGCAGTTGTTCGGATCAAGGGTGACTTGAGTGTGGCGGTCACGCCGGGTGTGGCGACACCTCGACTGCAGCAGGGCGGATGGAGCAGCTTTTTGGTCAAGATACACAACGAAGCCGGACATGAGGGCAGGTTGAAAGTGAAGAGTCCCAATGCGGAGCCCTTGTTCGTGGAGTCGCGGGGTGAAGAAACGGTCAAGCCAGAGGAAATGTTCACCATGGGCCAGTTACAGGAAAGATTCCTGTCTCTTTCACTTTACCGCAACGAACCCATGAAGGGTACCCTTTCAGGAGCACCGGTTGAGTATGCTATTCTACAAATTCACTCAAAAAAAAGCGGACACCTCGAGGCTGATATCGATTTCCACCTCGGCAATTACTACAAAAACATGGCTGTAATAGCGCCAATTTTTCTGGGCACAGGCAATCAGAAAAATAAAGAGAATGGACTCAAGGGTGAGTATTTCAACAACAACGATTTTTCGGGGACGCCCGTGATGGTTCGTACGGACAGGCTGATAGATTTCAACTGGTCCGATCAGCCTGATGAGAGTCAGTTGAACATGGACGAGTTTTGTGTGCACTGGACCGGATGGCTGTTTCCACGGAAAACAGGGCGCTGCCGGATTGGCGTTCGGAGCAACGATGGCAGCCGGCTGTATATCAACGGGAAACTGCTTGTTGCCAACTGGGGGCTGCATGGTTCAACCCTTAAAACGGCGGAGGTTGATCTCGTTGCAGGGAGGCCGGTGGCGTTGTCTGTGGAGTACTATCAGGGCGGCGGATCGGCAAGCGTGCAATTGGAGTGGGACGAGGGGCCGCTGAACACTTCACGCATCCGGTTGGCGTTTGAAGCGGCGCCCGCCATTCCGGTGGTGTTCAACATTACGGATGAAGATGGGAATCCGGCGATGGCATCCTTTGTCATCACCGACGGCGTGGATCGGAACGAATACAAGGCAGACAAAAACAACGGGCAGTACGGGCAGCACTTGAATCATGGATTGTCGGATTACGATCGCCGGGCCGAGAGGGAATATGAATATTATCCCGGCGACTTGAAGGGGATATACCCGCTGCCTTCCCGTCGTCTGCCGGTGTTGGACACCTACCCCGATCATTACTTCCACGCCCAAGTGTACCGGGAAAACGGTGAGCATGTTTTGCTGCCGCCGGGGAGTTACCGCGTTACCTATACACGGGGGCCGGAGTATTTGGTCCAGACACAGGAGCTCAATGTGCCTCCCGGTGGAGAGGAGATTGAGGCATCATTTCGGCTGAAACGCTGGATACACATGAGTCGCCTCGGGTATTACAGTTCCGATTCGCATATTCACGCTTCAGGATGTTGCCACTATAACAATCCGGAAGAGGGGCTCAGGCCGGAGCATATATCGCGGATCCAGCAGGGGGAGGATTTGAACGTTGCCAACATTCTGAACTGGGGCTCGAACTGGAATCACCAAAAACAGTTTTTCACTGGGCACGATCATCCCTTGTCGGGGCACGATCATATACTTCGATATAACGTCGAGGTGTCGGGTTTCCCTTCATCGCATGCCGGTCATATTGTGTTGCTGGGATTGACGGAGGATGATTATCCGGGAACCGGCCACATCAGGGAATGGCCGTCATGGAACGTACCCATCCTGCGCTGGGCAAAGCGTCAGCGTGCGATCACGGGTTACGCTCACTCGGGTTGGGGCCTGACTCCCGTGAGCGCCACGTGGCAGCTTCCTAATTATGTACTGCCACGAATGAACGACATTGGTGCCAATGAGTTCGTGGCGGCGGTCACAGCCGGGTTGGTCGATTTTTATTCCGTTGGCGATACGCCCATCACGTGGGAACTGAACATGTGGTACCATAGCCTGAATTGCGGATACCGCACGACCTTGAGCGGCGAGACGGATTACCCGTGTATTTATGATGAGAGGGTCGGGGAAGTGCGAAGCTATATCAAGTTGTCCAACGGGCTTGATTACGAATCTTATCTGGACGGAATCCGGCTCGGGCGGGGCTATGTCTCGGACGGACGGACTCACTTGATCAAGACGCGTTTTAGCGGTCAAGCGATTGGGGAGGGAGGCAGTGAACTGCGGCTGGAAGATGCGCGGAGTGTGAAGATCGAGGCTGATGTAGCGGTCCTTTTGCCCGTCGATAGAACGGAACTGGGGACACAGATCGCCGCTGCTGGACTGGATCGGCAGCCGTACTGGCATGTCGAGCGGGCCCGGATTGGCGAAAGCCGTGAGGTCAGCGTTGAGTTGGTGGTAAACGGACGCCCTGTCATGACAAAAAAAATAGTCGCTGATGGCGACTGGAAAAGCGTGTCGTTTGATTATCCGTTGAAGAAATCTAGCTGGCTGGCGCTGCGGGTTTTCCCAAGTGCCCATACGAATCCTTTTTTTGTCATCGTAGGCGGCGAGCCGATCCGTGAACGGCGGAGTGCCGAGTGGATGCGACGCTCTCTCGACCAATGCTGGCAAACAAAGAAATCCAGCATTCGGGAGGATGAGCGCGATGATGCATCCAAAGCGTTTGAGAGCGCAGGGAGGATTTACGACAGAATCATTGCCGAGACCAAGCGCAGCGACCGATAATCCGCCGCTTGGCCAAGTGCAGGATTGCGGTATTCCGGCTTGATGGTTTTATCAAGTCTTTTATCCTGTCGCCGGCATGTCAACGCTGGATCGATTTGAGAGTGTCTTCAATGCAGCGTCCCGGGATGTGTTCGTGCGGCAGTTGGTCAAGGTTGGCAGGGTGTTGATCGTGCACGATTTGGCCGAGGCATTGCAGGATGATTTTCTCTACCTTGCCAAGGGCTTTCTCACGGTGCTGGAGGATAGGGACAAGCCGGAGTGGGAGTTGTTTGGTGGTAATAAACCATTCTCGGTTCGGGAGGTGTTGAATGCGGTGGAGCAGACCAAGCCGAATCTTATTGTGACGTATCGTCATCTACACAGCACCGTCGGGGAGTGGCCGCACAGCTTGGGTGAGCATGTGGATGTGCTGACGCAGTCGACCTCGACGCCGGTGCTGGTTCTGCCGCATCCAGGGAGAAAGGATTTGCCAGGGCACGCGCTCACGAACACTGACCGAGTCATGGCAGTGACGGATCACCTGGCCGGGGATCATCGCCTGGTCAGTAATGCGGCGCACTTCACGCAGGACGGCGGGACGCTGTACCTCGCGCACGTCGAGGACGACACGGTGTTTGAGCGGTACATTGCGGCGATCGGGAAAATTCCGGACCTGGACACCGGCATTGCGCGTGAGGAGATTCGGGCGCGACTACTGGAGGACCCGACCGAGTACATCGATTCGTGCCGCGCCGGCCTGGCCGAGGGGGACCAACACCTCATGGTGGAGAGCCGGGTGAAGCTTGGGCATCGACTCGCCGATTACCGGGGCCTGGTTGAGAAGAACGAAATTGATCTGCTGGTCATGTATACGAAGGACGACGAACAGTTGGCGATGCACGGGATCGCGTATCCGCTCGCGGTCGAGTTGCGAACGACGCCGCTGCTGATGCTCTAAGGAAGACAAGGGATGGAATTCATGATGTTTGCCGCCGTGGATCACGCTGCCCCCGAAGTGTCGCCGTGGATCACCTATTTGTTCACCGGTGTGCTGGTGGCGATGGTTTTGTGCCTTGCTCTGGAGGAAAAGATCCACGCAAAGAAATCGGTGATCGTCGGCGTGACGGCTGTCATTGCGCTTTTGCTGGGCGCCTTTACCGGCATTCTACCGTTTGGCGCGGTGCAGTTGCCGAACGGTCACGAGATCGGGCTGCCTGTGTTTATTCCGGGGATCGAGTGGGGTGTGATCACAATCATTCTCGGCTCGAGTTTGTTCGTCGACGTGACGAGCAAGTCGGGGTTGTTTACCTACATTGCGATTCGGCTGACCAAGGCGTCCAGGGGCGATCCACGGCGGCTGCTTTGGTTTTACGGCGTGATGACAGTGGTGTTCAGCGCCGTGCTGAACAACGTCACGGCGATGATCATCGTCGGGTCGCTGAGTGCCGTCTCACTCGGCAAGCTTGGCCAACGGGACAAACTGCTGGGCTTCCTGCTGGTGGAGGGGTTGCTGACGAACATTGGCGGATTGCTCACGCTGATTTCCTCCGTGCCAAACATCATCGTCGGCACCACCGCCGGGATCGGGTTCGTGACTTTCTTTATCAAGGCTACGCCGTATGTCGTCGTGGCCACGGCGGCGACGATCATGATGGGCGCGAAGGTCTTCGGGATCGAGTCGCTGAGAACCGACGAGGAACGGGCCACTGCGCTTGGCCAAGTTTCGAGCTTTGATGAACGGGACGGCATCGAGAGCATGGGCTTCTTTTGGTTCGGCGCGGCAATGCTGGTGCTGTTCATCTGCTTCATCGCCACCGCGTCGTTCGACGGCTGGCCGATCGGCAAGCTGGGGATGGGATTCGTGGCGATGATGTTTGCTGTGATCATGCTCTGTAAATTCAAGTCGAGTGTTGGCAAGTTTTACAGCGGCATCGACTGGGATTTGCTGTTTTTTTTCGTTTACCTGTTTGTCGCCATCTACGCGATGGAACAGGCTAGGGTGCTGGAGTTGATTGGCGAGGGCATTGAGCCAATTATCAGCATGGGCGCCAAATTGGGTGGCGGCCTGCTGCTGGTGTCATCCGCATTGGCCAGCAGCGTGACCGACAACATCCCGCTGGCCGCGGTGCTCTCGAATATCCTCAAGTCGATGGATCCCGCTGTTGATCCCGGCATGTGGTGGTCGGTGATTTTCGGCGCGAATCTCGGGGGCAACCTGACGCCGATCGGCTCCGCCTCGACGCTCGTGGCAGTCACCATCATGCACAAGCACGACCTGCGAATCTCGTTCATGGGCTTCGTCAAAAAAGCCCTACCGTTCGCAGTGCTTCATATCGCCCTGGCCACGCTGTACGTGCTCCTCGTGTTGAAGCACCTGCCGGGTTGAGTCGGTTATTTCCCGGTGTTGCGGGCGACCTGGAAGATACCAAAAAGAAACAGGACCGCCCCGGCGGGCAGGAGAACAATTCCGAGGCCGGGATCAGCGTCGTAGATTTGCACTCCACCGAGGATAAAGCCACCGGGTATCAGCAGGGTGGCAGCTACAAGAAAACGGGAGGCCCACAGCCGGCTTGCTTTAGACAGGGTCACACGGGCCAGCGTGACGGCGAAGGCGATGTTCACGAGGGATAAAAGTGTGCCGTGCGCGTGGCCAAGGCGGAGCATCAACCTGCGCGTGTCATTGTTCACGTCCATATACCACCCGATGCGGAAGGCCATTAATCCCTCGAGCAGGATGCCAAGGCATACGAAGACGAACAGTGACCACCAGCCAAGCTTGAAGTGCCGCCGCTCCTCCGGTGTGGCGTTGCTGTTGGCGGTGGGTGGTACCGGGTTGGCCGGGGCCGTCCGGACCTGTTGGTCGGCCTGATCGCCGCGTTCGAGTCGGGTGGGTTTTTGCTTGCTCATAGGAGGTCAGTTTTCTACGGCAGGGATTGTGATTCGATAGTAGCCGTTAGGCGATGGCCGATGCTTTACTGGCAGGTCGTGGATGATGGTTCGCATGCTGCCTTGCGGCGGGAACTCTTGCACCTTAATCCACTCGCCATCAGTGATATCGGTCGCGTTCCATAGCGCATAGGTTCGCCCGCCCTGCGCCTCAAACGTGATGCTCATACTTTGGTGGTGCATCGTCAAATCCAGCCACAGCACACTGTCGGCATCGTTTGGCCTTGTGCCGGCGAGGAGTTCCTCGAGGTTGGTGTGGCCGTCGTTGTCCGTGTCGAGTGCGGCGTCGCTGGCGTCGTTGGGGTTGAGCCCGTACTGGTCCTCCCAAAGGTTGGGCAGGCCATCCTCGTCCGAGTCGCCGAGAATCAGGTTCGCCCGGCCCGGCGTGGCGCTGTTAGGGAAGAAGACAATCGATTTCGCACCGTCAGGGTAGCATCCCTCGGAGGTGCCGCGGGTCTGCTCGCCGAACAACATCGAGTCGATCACCTTGTCCCTGGTGTCGGTGAGTACGATCTCCTCGCCACTGCCGTTGAGTCGGAATCCCAGGTGGGTCGGCCCGTCGGCTGGGGAGTTGTCGGCGGCCAGGCGTAGAAACCCGTTGGGGCCGATGAACGTAAGCGGTGGCATGACGGTCTTGTCTGGCTGGGCGGGGTCGTCGCTCAGTTTCAAGCCGGCGAGCGGGATCGGGAGGCTGGAATTATTGAACAGTTCCAGCCAGTCGTCTCCGTCCTCGGGACGGGCCATCCATTCATTGATCACAAGTGACCCGATGCTGCCCAGGTCCGACCCAACGTTGGCCAGGCCGGGAGTGGGGGTGTTGAGCGTCCACGGGCCAAGTCCGTCGGGTTCGCGGCCGAGCGAGAGATCGTCGGCCTGCGGGCCAAAGCCAATGGCATCCTGAATTTTCGGTCCCTCGTCGCCCGGCCACCAAAGGGCGATGTTTTGGCCGTCGGCATCGAGTGCGAAGCCGGTGTGCAACCCGGGTGACTCCGTTTGATCGTCGCACCAGACAACAAGATGACCCTTGGCCGGCAGGATGGTATGTGCGGGGAAAAAGAAGGTTGGCTCCAGGGCAACGCCGTCCCCGAGGCCTGCACCGCCGAGGTCGATGTCGCGGTTGGTCGGGTTGTGCAACTCGATCCAGTCGGGATTTGTGTCGGAGTGTGTCACCGAGCCACGATTGGCGGCCATCAACTCGTTGAGGATGACACCGTCCGGCAGGCTCTCCACAGTGACACGAAGGCTGAGGCCGAAGGCGAGGTCCCGGTCGTTGGTCGAGTACTGATGCACTTCGACTGCGAGGATATTTTCACCCTGCTTCAGATACTTACCGGGGAGAACAATTTGGCCGCTCAACTCGGCATCGCTCACGGTGCTCGAGGCCCGCGTGGTGTAGCGGATGCTGCCGCGCTCCTTCATATTCGCGCGGTGGATCTGATTGCCGTTGAGATAAAACACTGCGCCGTCGTCGATGAGATAGTTGATATGCAACTCGCCTCCCCCGACCGGTTGGTCGAAGTCAAACGCCTTGCGAAAGTAAAACGTGGTGGCCCCCATCTTGAGCGTGGTGGCCATCTTGTATTTTTGCCGGGAGGTGGCCCGGCCAAGGTACGATTTGCCGCTTGGCCAGGCGGAGTCGTCATATTCGGCCTTTCGCCAGGCGGTGCCCAGATTTTTGCCATCGGCGTTGTACTTCCACTCCGTGTCCTTGAGAGATATGAGATCCTCCGACTTGGCGTGGCCACCGTAGCGGAAACCGGCCTCCGCGTTGGGCAGTGATTTGCGTCCCTTCGAGTCGATGTAGGTCGCCCGCCAATAGTAGGAGCGGCCGAACTCGAGCAGATCGAACGGCACCGGCAACTCGGTCAGATTCTCTGTTGTTTCGGACTTGAAGACCGGGTAGGTGAACGAGCCATCGGCGGAGCGGATTTCCCAGAGCGTGCTCGCGTGAGTCACCGCCCCATCACCACTTTCAAACGCGGAAACCGCCATTGTTGCCGGGGCGTAAACAGAGCTGCCGCCCGTCAGTTTACGGGCCATGGGCTGTGTTGGAATATTCACCTTGCCGCATTGCTTGTTGACGTTGTCCCAGCGTCCCTGGGCGTAGTTGACGTAGCTGGTCAGTCCCATGCGTTTGATGTTGTCCGGCGCGAGCAGCGTGTTGTTCAGGTAATAAAGGTGCTCCTTGTACTCTGTGCGGAATGCCTTGAAAAAAGCGTCCTTGACGGTGTGCGTGCCGTGTGTGGTGTGGGCGTTGCCGGCTTCGCCAATAAAGATGGACTTGGTGGTAAAACCACTCTGCATGTCGGCGTCAAAATCCCAGGGCAGCATGGCCCAGCGGCCGTCTGCACGGCGCCAAAAGTAAAAGTTGTGTACCGTGTCATCCCAGGTGCCCATCCAGTTGCGGACGCTGATGTAGCTCATCAGGGACTCCATATCCCAGTTTTCTTCGAACCATTTTCTTAGGCGGGTGCGGTTGTTCCTGTTCTTGGCCAATCCATCGATTATTTCCTGGAGTTCGGTATGACCTTTCCAGTCCTGGTTTTTGGAGGAGTAAATCCACTCGTAGCGTTGCAGCGACGTCCAGCCGTCGTTGGTGCCCAGCTTGCCGCCATCGCCCCGGCCGTACGGGCCGAGGTTCTCGAGGATGCCACTGGACTTGAAGATGTGGCCGTTGGGCTCAAGCTCGGTTCCGGGGTTTCGTCGGGCCTGATCCTCGTGGTATTTTTCCAGCATTCGGTCGTTGTGATCCTCGATCATGAGCCGTCTCATTTTGCGTTTGTTGATGGCGACATCGACCCATTCGGTGTGCGAGGTCGGCAGGCCAAGCTCGCGGTACAGCGTGTGACCTGCCACGGTCACGTTGTCTTTGTCCATGAAAAGCAGGTCGCTCTGGCCGTCAAACTGGTTGTAGCGCGGCAGCCGAACCTTCCACGAGTTGCGGCCGGAATTGCGGCGGTAGAAGCTACCGTTCCAGCGACAGTAAACATCTCGCACTTCGCCGTTATACACCAGGATGCCGTGTACGGTGTCGTTCCAGGGGCCGCGCGGCTTGATGTTTTTGGCTGGTCGGTAGCCGCTGCGCGGGTTGGCAGCCGCGTTTTTGGAAAGTTGGCTGATGCCATTTCTTGAAACCATCAGTTCGAAATATTTTCTGGTGTCAGTGAACTTAGGCATCACGAAATAGGCATGCCACTCGTAGGGATCGCTTTTACGCGGCGAAATCTTTTCTTGGCCCATGCCAAGGTCGGCCAGTATGCGGTAGCGCACCAGCGTCCGGTCCGGCTTCTTGGGAAGTGTATGTGTCCAGGTGCCGTCCTCCAGTTTCATGTCGCGCTTGGCCAGGGTTTCCCCCTCCTTCTCGAGGTTGTCGTAAAAGTACTCGAGCGTGATGTCGTTGAGCGTCTCGTTGGTGGAAAACCTGGCCTCGATTGTAACAGTGTCCAGTCTGCCGATCAGGGTGTTTCCCTTGCTGTTGACCGCGCGGATGGAGGTGACGACGGGCGCCGGCATCGCTCGCTCGCGTGCGACATGGTTCAGGCGACCCGGCGTGGCGTTTTTCTCGAGCGGCGAGGCGACCCAGTTGGCCGGGTCGCCGCCCGGCAGTGAGAAGTTGACCCGCTCCAGTGACCTGCCGCGGTACTGGTATTGCATCGGGTCGATACCGGTCCATTTTGGCCCCGCACCGATCGAGTCTGCGCCGATGGGCCAAGGGAACCGGGCAGAGTAACGGACACTGTCCTCGGCGTTGCCGCCGTCGTTTTCCACGCTCACGCGCTCGCCGTTGTTGCTTAACACGCCATCGTACGGGCCGAGCACCGTCACGCCGGTCAGACGATACTCCTTGATGGCGGCCAGGCGCTTGGGATCCTTTGCCACGATCAAAAAGTCGCCGCTCTCGACCGTCGTCCCCGCCGGGAAGGCGTAATCGATTCCGCCGCTGATCCGCCAGTTGTCCAGCGCGACCGTCTCACGGCTGAAATTGTGTAACTCGATGAACTCGTGCACATCCTCCGACAGGTCGAGCACCGGCTGGCCTCTCCGGTCGAACTCCGGCTCCTCGACCGGGTGGTACATGATCTCGGAGATCACGATGCGCGGCGGCGGCGGCGCGTTAGCATCCACGCGGTAAAACCAGCCAAGTGGCAGAAATGTTTTCTTGAACGGGTTCGTGCCGGTGATGTTGGGGTACAGGTCCCACGAGATTTTCACCTCGGCGCCCGATGCCTGGCCAAGCGCAAACCGATAGTGGCTGTCGCTGATCTTCGTCAGACTTTTCGCCGGCGTGCCGTTGATCAGCAGGTCGTTGGCATCTACTCCACTGACCGGCATGCTGAACTCCACCTCGACCGTGTCGAGCGATTTCACCGTCAACCCGGCCGGTGGGTTGGACCGTTTCACGTACGGTGGTTTGTCGTCAGCATACGTGTACGTCCAGCGATTGCCGCTGGCGGTCTCCCGGAACGTGTTGGGGGTCTGCGCCTGGTCGGTGATGCCATGATCCTTCGCCCACGTGAGGCGCACCTTGCCCTGGGGCAGGTCGGCAAGTTGAAACACCCACGTCCGGCCGCTGCCCTCGACCGATTGCGCTGGCTTGTCGTTGGCCAGCAGGTCGGTGGCATTAACGCCCTTCACCGGTTCGCTAAAAGTAACACTAATTTGGCCCAGATCTGAGGCCAGGCCGCGCGGCGGATCAATCGTCTCCACTTTTGGTGGGACACTCTCGACCGACACCGCCGTGAGCCGGGCATCGAACAACACGTCCGGGCTGGTGCGCCGCTGGTTGAGCACAATCACTGCGATCGTGTTTTCGCCATCGACCAAAATCTCGCCCAGATTCTTTAGCGCGTAGTTGCGGAAGCGCAGCGGCTCCGCCGCCGCCTTCGATGCGGCCGAGCTGAACTTGGGCTTTTCAGTCTCGACGTTGTGCCGCGCCACCTCGGCGCCGTTGATGTAGGCCACGAACCCGTCGTCCACCTTGGCCCGGAGCGTCATTGAGGTGACCGTGTCTGGGTCGGGAGCGTCGAACTTGCACCGAAGAAAAAAGGAGATGTAGCGGCTCTTCATGTCCTCCAGTTCGGTGCCGCCGGTGACATTCTCGCCGAAGAAAACCGGTGTCGGGGCGATCTCCCAGTCCGAGTCGTCATGGTCCGCCTTGGTCCAGGCCCAGTAGTCCGGGCGGCTGGGGGTCTTTTTGCCACGCCACAGTTTCCACTCGGCCCCGTAGTCGATCAGCGTCACCGCTTGGCCAAGCGGTGTGCCGAGCAGCAGGGCCAGCGGCAACGCCCACAGGCGCGCAAAACCGCGCGCAGGGCATCGCCGCCGGAATGTGGGCAAACTGGTCATGTGCCGGGAACGTACCGAAAATGGCGCCGTTTTCAATGCTGCAACTGCACGCTTGCAATCATGCCCGGGCGTGCCTAGCTTCCGCTTGGACAAGCAGACTGGAGATGCGACTTGTAGCAACCATGGCAGCCGCGCTGTTGTCGGGCGCGCTTGGCCAGGCGGAACAGCCTGAACAGGGTGGGCGCTGGCCGTTCACGCCGATTGGACAAGTGGTTCCACCGGAGGTGACGAACACAAACTGGGTCAGCAACCCGGTGGACGCCTTCATCCTCTCCAGACTTGAGGCTAACGGCATTGCGCCCGCGCGCTTGGCCAAGCGCCGCACGCTGGTTCGCCGGTTGTATTTTGATCTGCTTGGGCTGCCTCCCGAGCCGGATGTCGCTGACGCCTTCGTCAACGATCCCAGCCCGCTCGTCTACGAACGCCTAGTCGATCGGCTGCTCAATGATCCGCGTTACGGCGAACGCTGGGCGCGCTACTGGCTCGACCTTGCCCGCTACGCCGACACTGCCGGATACGAGGGCGACCCGGACATGCCGCATGCATGGCGCTACCGCGACTACGTCATCGACTCGCTCAACCGCGACAAGCCGTACGACCTGTTCATTAGGGAGCAGATCGCCGGCGACGAGTTCAACGAGATCATGGGCGCGGGCGAACTGCCTGGCATGGATGCCGAGCGCACCGTCGCGCTGACGTTTTTGCGGCTTGCGCCGTTCACCGAGCCGCGCGGCGATCGGTCACGCCATGAACTGCTCAACGAGATAACCTCGACGGTCAGCTCGGTTTTTCTCGGGCTCACCATGGGCTGCGCGCAGTGCCACGACCACAAGAGTGACGCCATCCCGATCGATGACTTCTACCGCATGCAGGCGTTCTTCTCGACGGTGCAGCTTCCGCCGCCCGAGCGCGGCGACGGCTTCCAGATCGGCGGTCCGATGCCGGCCGCTTTTTATCGGTCGCACGAGTCGTCACTCATCGAGTCCACGCGCAAAACACTGGTGCGCGAAGTCGGCGAGGCGAAGCAGCATTTGGCTGAACTGACGAAGCAACTCGAGTCGCGCATCGGAAATCTCAACGCTGGTTTCGGCCTGCAGGCGTACGGTGGAGGCCTGGGCAACGACTACGTTTTCGACACGGCAAATGTCAGCGATGGCAAACTACACTTCGCGGTGGTGACGGCGAACGGCCGAGAGTGGTCGTTCTTCACCGATGGCAAGTCGGCCAGGGAGTTGAACAAGAAAAGCGGTGGCAATAACGGCAAATGGTACGCCGACATCGCGAAGCCGGAGTTTATCAGCATCGGCGATTACACCGAGGGAACCGGCCAGCCCAGGGATTCCGGCCATAAGGGCGCATTTGCCGAGGTGCTGATTTACGGCCGTCCCCTGGCTAGGGGCGAAGTCGCCGCACTCTCCGCCTACGTCAAGACGAAGTACAGCGGCCAGGGGAGCACGCCCGCGCCACCGAGCGATGGGCTGCGATTTTGGCTCGACGCTGCGGACCTCGATGCCAACGCCGAGACCCCCAATCCCGCCGATGACTCCCGCGTCGGTGCCTGGGTGGATAAAGTAACGAAGACCACGCTTGGCCAGGTGGAAGTCAGCCGGCAGCCTAGGCTCACGCGCCTTGGCCAAGCGCCGGCGCTGATGTTTGACAAAGGTTTCCTCAAGGCTGGCATCGTGCGGGGCGGGGCGGCGCGATTCCTCGACGACCAAGCCGGCTCGATCGTCGTGATTTTCTCGGCCGAGCACACCGGCGAAGGATACGGCTTCGAGGTGGGTGGTGGCGGCGTGATGCTCGGCACATTCATCAACCCCGCCGCGGCGAGTGGTCGCAAACTGCGCGACGTTATTTACGACCACTCCAACGACCTGTTCACCAAGAACGAGCGAGATTTGTTTTACCGGATGGAAAACCGCGAGCGCTTCGTCAAGCAGCACCTCAAGCGGCTCAAGCCGCTCGCCATGTCGTTGCGCCACTCTTTCGGGCCACCGTACGAGCCGGGTGTGCCGGTCACCACTATCAAGTTGCGTGGCGAATACGATAACCACGGCCCAGTGGTGAAAGCTGGTTTCCCAAGCATCATCACCGGCCACAAGAAACCGGCGGCCATTCGGCTTGACCCGTTCAAGCGCTGGCCGACCCGCAGCCGGCGCATGGCCCTGGCCAAGTGGATCGCCAACCGCGACAACCCGCTTACCGCGCGCGTGATGATGAACCGCCTGTGGTACCGCCATTTCGGCCGTGGCATCGTCAGGACGCCGAGCGAGTTCGGCAAACTAAGCGGTGGCGCGACGCATCCCCGGCTGCTCGACTGGCTGGCCGGGCGCTTTGTCGACAGCGGCTGGAGCCTCAAGGCAATGCATCGGCTTCTTGTCACCTCCAGCACCTACCGCCAGTCGTCACTGGTCAGGAATGAAGCGGCCGAGACAGTCGATCCGCTGAACCATTTGTGGTGGCGCTACGAACAGCGGCGGCTCGACGCCGAGGCGATCCGCGACAGCGTGCTTGCCGTGAGCGGGCGCTTGAATCCGGAGCTGTACGGCCTGCCAATCTTCCCGCCACTGCCGGGCGACATCGCCGAGACGGTGAAGTACTCCGAGAACAAGTGGGACACGCAAATCGACCACGCCGGCCGCAAGCGCAGCATCTACATTTACCAGCAGCGTACGCTGAACATGCCGTTCATGCAGGCGTTCGACTCCACCGTGTGCAATGAGTCACGGCCGCGACGCCGCTCCTCCGTCACGCCGTTACAGGCGCTGTCGCTTTTCAACGGCGACTTTGTGAACGAGGAGGCCGCCTCCCTGGCCAGGCGCATCCGGCGCGAGGCCGGGGAGAGCGCGGAGGAAAAAGTGCGCTTGGGCTATCGCTTGGCGCTTAGCCGCCTGCCAAGCGAAGAGGAATCCAGACAGTTTGGAAGTTTCCTTGGCCAGGCGGAAAATGCAGGTGACGCCCTCACCGGCTTCTGTCGCGTCCTCCTCAATACCAACGAGTTCGTCTACATTGACTGAATATGCAGCAAATTCTGGTCTCAATGAAAAGAGAAAACCCGCACCCGAACTAATCGGTGCGGGTCAGCTCTGGGTGAAATTCTATTCCTTCTTGCGTGTGTAAGTCCTTGGCGCGAGGTTGGGGATGGCCATAAACTGGCGAATGACTATGTCAACAGGTCCTTCCAGCAATCTCATTCCTGAAAGCCGCAACGGCAAAGGTCCCACCAGAAGCCGGAGTACATGTGCGGTGGTGGTCTGCCTGCTAGCATGCCAACTGGCCATGACGAAAGGCTACGGAATAGACCTCAAATATCGGGAAGCCATGATGTGGAAGTGCGAGGAGTGGACGCTGGAAAACGCATCGTGGTCTGGGAATCCCTTCGATGTCATGGCTTCTGTCACTTTCGTGCACTCCCGCACAGGTGAGCAGCACAGGACGCAGATGTTCTATGCGGGAGAGAAGCAGTGGAAGTTTCGGTTCACCGGCACGCGCACCGGCGCATGGAACTTCTCGACGTCCAGCAGTGACTCCGATCTCGATGGACATACGGGTGTCCTGACCGTGGGGCCGCGGCTCGACCCCAGCGTGAAAGGATTCCTGACTCACGCGGGGAACAAGTACGCCATCATGGAGGCGGATGCGGATCATCTGGCAGGATATGTCTATCAAGTGTTTATGAACCAGCAGGACTATGAACAGCAACACGAGCACTCCTCGCGGATCTTGGGGCATCCGAGCCGGGTGAGTCTCATCGACGATTACTGGAGCAACACTCAGGACAATGGGTTCGACATCTACTTCATCGCTGTGTTCTATAGCTGGTTTCGGATGGGCGCTCTAAGCATCGACGATTTCTCCAGTCACACCGATCCCGATCTAGACCAACCCGATCCAGCCTTGTTTGACGCCCTTGAATACGCGATCAAGTACGCGCACGAACGGGGAGGACGCACCCACATTTGGGCCTGGGGTGACAACGATCGAAAACAGACGCCCAATCATCTCGGCGACGGATTCCGAGGCAAGAGACATCAACGGCTCATCCGTTACATCGCTGCTCGACTGGGCCCGATGCCAGGGTGGACCATGAACTTTGGCTTTGACACCATCGAAATGCCTAACGCTGAGGCGGACGGGGCCTGGTGGGCCGACGAGATGAACCGAACGATGGGCTGGCCCCACATCTTGACTTCGCGTGGGTGGAATGACGAGCGTTTCGGCGCGCACTCCTACGCGGGGTTCGGGGGCAGCCCCTACGACTTGGAGACAACCGACAAGGGACCAGCCGATTACCAGGAGATCAAGCAGGATCTCGAGGCTCGCAAGGATAAGCCTTCCATCTATGAGGAACGTCATACGTACAACCGATGGCAATGTTGGCCGGGGAGCGTTCGTGATCCAAACAGGCTGAGTGAAACTGGCTGTCGTCGGCTGATTTGGTGGGAAGCCATGGCTGGAGGAATGGGCGGCTTCTTTGGCCATTTCTCGACGCGGTTCAACCGGTACGGCCCCTTCCGTCCGGATGGCCCGTGCGGGTACCATCCCGATTCTCTTAAGCGGGCATTCCGCACGCACCGGGAATTCTGGAGACGCGGGCGGCTGAGACTGAGCATGTCGCCGGACAACAGCCGTATCAATGGTGCTGGAGCATACTGTCTGGTCGCCGCGGACATGAAGCAATTCGTCTTCTTTGTTGAAGATGCAGACTCGGTGACGGTCGATCTCAGCGGTATGCCAGGCAGCCAAAGAGTCGTAGCGGTGGACACCAAGGCGGACCATGACGAGAAAGACAGAGGCACTCTGATGGCCGGCGTCCATACGATCCACCTGGGCCCGACCTCGGACTGGGCCCTGGCTGTGGGCAACTTCGATGCCCAAGAGCAGCGCCACGGAGGGCCCGCCGTGAGGAACGCCCAACCACCGGGTCGAAACGACGCGGAGGATCGCGTGCCTCACCCGTAACGTTATATGGACAGAGAAGGTTGGTGCCTTTACTCCACTAGATTGAATCTGCCCGCGATTTGCCGATCCGTTATACGGGTAGGAAAACGATGTTGAACTGTTTTCTTGCGACAACGAAGAACGCCCAAGCGCTTGGCCAAGTACGTTTGTACTAGTTCAGAAGATTAGACCTAAAAACAAGGAACTAAGAAGAATGACACATCGATTGATTTCGAGACTGATATTTATTTGGGTTATGCTGACACTGCCCCGGGCTATGTCGGCGGAAGAACGGTCGACGGGGCTGACGCTTGACAACGGTTGGTACGTTCACCGTGGGAAGGTTGTTTGGGGACTTGCTCAACACAATGGTTGGTGGCGAGCTGGGCAACGACCCAACATTGCACGAAATGCTCCAGGCCTGATTGGGCCGAATCGGACGGAGGATCTCGACAGATTGACCAGCGCCATGCTGCGGTTCGGCTATCCCGGCTTCGAACACAACTTTGGCCTCTGGTACGACCGGCGGCGCGATGCACATGACCAAGCGCAGCGCAAGGACGACAAAGTTGTCCCACCGTTTCTCGAACAGCCGTGGGCTCGTAGCGATAAGGGAAAAGCGTGGGACGGGCTGTCGACGTACGATCTCACAAAATTCAACAATTGGTACTTTCATCGGTTGAAGCAGTTCGCCGATCTATGCGATCACAAGGGGACGCTCCTGTTTCACAATCATTACATGCAGCACGCACTCTTGGAGACGAGCGCTCATTACGTTGATTTTCCCTGGCGTCCGGCGAACTGCATCCAGAACACTGAACTCCCTGACCGTAATCCAGCGGCGAGTGAGTTTTACGATGTCTCGCACCCACTTCGCCGCAATCTACACCGGGGGTATATTCGCAAATGCTTGGAGGTGCTTGGTGAAAACACCAACGTCGTTTTTCTTTGTAGTGAGGAGTACACGGGCCCGTTGAGCTTCATGCAGTTCTGGTTGGACACAGTGTTCGAGTGGGAGGACGAAACCCGTCGTGATGTCCACGTTGGATTGGGAGCTACAAGGGACGTGATGGACGCTATACTGTCCGACACTGTGCAAGCGAAAAGAATCTCAACAATTGATTTACGCTACTGGTGGTACAACCCGAATGGAAGCTTGATGGCTCCGCCCGGTGGTCGCCATGTTGCGGGTCGGTACACTTACGAAATCAGCCGCACAACGCCCTCACAGATTCACCGCCAAGTGGTGAAGTGCCGTGCGAAGTATCCCGGAAAAGCGATTATCCACGGTGACCCGGGAACCCTGCAGCATGTCTGGGCCGCACTCACCGGCGGCGCATCGATGCTCGTTGGCCAATTGCCTTATCCGGAAAAGAAAGACCCAATCGATTATATCTCGCCGGAGCGATGTCGCGAGATCCAACCTACATATGATTTTCTCCGCAAGAATTTGGGGGCAACTCTGTCACAAATGTCGCCCCATGACGAGTTGGTTAAATCCGACAAGTCAGTATGGTGTCTTGCCAATCCCAAAAGCGATTATTTGGTCTACACGATTGAGGGTAGCTCGATTCAACTTGATCTTTCTGCCACCGCTATGGCATTCACCGCCAAGTGGTTTGACCCACGGACAGGAAATCTCATCAATGCTCATAATCGACCAGTTGCAGGCGACTCAATTGTCCATTTCACTCCGCCGGATCAACAGGACTGGGTATTGTGGTTGAATAAGTAAGCTAGCGGTGTTTTGCCATCTTCATTTCTCGCATTCACATCCGCGCCTTTGTCCAATTCCGCTTGAACACCAGCAAGGTCACCGGTCCTGGCAGCATCGTGAATCGGGCCAGCGAAGGCGGTTGTGGCCAGTAGCCAGGTGGTTACGAGTGTTGTGAGTAGGAGGTGTTTCATTCGGCATTCAAGTGGTGGAGTGGGTTGGTTTTCACATTCCCCGCAACGGCTTGATCGATCGTTTTGCCGATGGAATTGTTCGTGGAAATATTGCCTTTGCCTTGGCCAGTGAATCGGAGTGCGTGTCGCGCTATCGGG